>Ga0114957_1000841_pt1 | contig 36975 bp, 38 predicted proteins | sample BantaG_FD_87175 | JGI IMG/M metagenome (GOLD analysis project Ga0114957, IMG submission 87175) | Marine algal microbial communities from Bantry Bay, Ireland - BantryBay_4 metaG | ecosystem: Host-associated > Algae > Red algae > Unclassified | place: Bantry Bay, Ireland | collected 2014-11-21
CTGACCGCGCTTGGGAGATACGAGGAGGCGGAAGAGGGCCATCAAGTCGCGCTGAGGAGGCTTTATACGAGAGAGAAATTTCTCAATGTCATCTACTACGCTGCGCTCAACTCTTATTTACAGGGTTATGAGCTGCTTCTCGAAGGCAAGGTGAAGGAGGCGGAAGGCACACTGGAACTTGCGATTGATCGCATCGAGCGCCGGAAGGAGTTTCCTTATAAGAAAGAGGTGCCTTTTCAGGAGGCTGAATTGAGGGCGAGTCTCTTGGGTTGGTCGTCTTACTTCGAGGGGCGGCGCCTTTATCAGAAGGCGCTGGAGGAGTGGAAGGCGAGAGATGCTGGGCGAGCGCTCGCGCTCTCGCTCGAGGCGGAGAAGAGATATCAGGCTTCGCGCAAGGTGGCAGCGGAAGCCCATCCGCAATGGCAGCTGCAATGGGATCATCTTCAGGGAACCTTGGGGACTCTCCGGGCGGGGCAGGTCCAGTCGATTTCTATCTCAGAGGAGGAGATCGAACAAATTGCGGCAGGTCTTGAATCATTTGACTCCAACCGCTAATTCACTTCCATGAGAGCAGACTTCGGCATGAAACTTTTCACCGGGACGGCCCATCCCCAGCTTGCGTCCGGGATCGCCTCGTGCCTTGATGTCCCGCTGGCGGATGTCAATGTGACTGCTTTTCCTGATGGGGAGACCTTTGTAAAAATTAATGAGAATATCCGGGGTGAAGATGTTTTCATCATTCAGCCGACTTGTCCTCCCACCAATCACAATCTTATGGAGCTGATGATCATGGTGGATGCGGCGAAGCGTTCCAGCGCGGGACGGATTAATGCGGTGATTCCTTTTTTCGGATATGCGCGTCAGGACCGTAAGGATCAGCCTCGGGTTCCGATTACGGCGAAGTTAGTTGCCGATCTCTTGTCGGCGGCCGGCGTCGACCGGGTGGTGACGATGGATCTGCATGCCGCTCAGATTCAGGGTTTTTTCAATATACCGGTAGATCATCTTTATGCGAAGCCGGTCATCCTCCGTGCTTTGAAAGAGCACTTTGGGGAAAATTGCGAGAATCTTACGGTGGTTTCTCCGGACGTGGGCGGGGTCAAAATGGCTCGTTCATATTCTGATCTTCTGGGCGCACGGCTCGCTATCGTGGCGAAGCATCGGGTGAGTGCCACTGAGGTGGAAGCGATGCAGGTGATCGGTGATGTCGAGGGTCGGGACGTTGTCTTGATCGATGATATGACAGAGACGGCGGGAACGCTTTGTGCGGCGGCTGATATTTTGAAGGCGAGTGGAGCAAAGCGGATCTTCGCGGCGGTTTCGCACGCGGTGATTGGAGATTTAGCGCACCAGCGGATTGAGGATTCCGCGATCGAGAGTGTCATCACGACCGACTCGACTCCGGTGGCTAAGACTGGGAAAGTGAATCCTCTTTCGATCGCTCCTTTGCTCGCGGAGGCGATTCACCGAATTCATATCGGAAAATCGGTTACTTCTCTCTTTGACATCGACGGCTCTGACGTGTAACCAACCGCCCCGCGCGATACTTCTCGGGCGATTTTTCAAAAATTTTAATACCATGTCGAAGACTCAAACTCTCGAAGCTACCACCCGTCAGCGCACCGGCTCCGGCGTGCTTAAGCAAATGCGCCGTGAAGGCCAGCTTCCTTCTGTGATCTACGGAAAGGGGACTGAGAACGTCAATATCAAGGTCGATACCAAGATCTTGACCGACATGCTCGCGCACAGTGCTTCTGCGAATATCATCGTCGACCTCAAGGTCGAGGGTGCCGGGACTCAGACCGCTTTCATTCAGTCCACGCAGAAGGACGCGCTTACCGGTGCTCTCTTGCATGCAGACTTTCTTGCTGTCGATGATAGCACCGTCATTAATGCCTCACTCCCAGTCGTTCTTCACAACGAGCCCGCTGGTGTTAAAAATGGTGGTCTTCTCGAGCAGATGATTCACACCCTGGACATCGCTTGTTCTCCAAAGAACCTTCCCGAGTCGATCGACGCGGACGTTGAAGCGCTCGAAATTGGTGAGTCCCTCACCGTAGGCGATGTCAAGCTTCCCGAAGGGGTCACCACAGTTGTTGCCGAGGATGTTCTTGTAGCGATTGTTAATGAGCCACGCCTCGCGACCGAAGATGACGAGGAAGAAGGCGAAGGAACCGAGGAGGGTGGAGATGCTCCAGCCGCTGAGGAAGAGGCAGCGCCTGCTGCTGAGTAAATCTCCGCACGAATTTTCTCAAAACGTTCGTCACGCTCAGTGGCGGACGTTTTTTTGTTTGCTCGAACTCATCATGCACGTGACCTTTGCCGCGAATGCCTCAACTCAAAGCCATCGTAGGATTAGGAAACCCGGGGGACCAATATGTCCGGACGCGTCACAACGTCGGCTTTAGCGTCCTCGATCTCGTGGCCGAGCGCGCAGGAGAACAGTTCGAACTGGATAGCAAGTGGGAGGCGCGGACGTGCAAGATAGCCGGGATCACTTACTTACAACCGCAGACTTTCATGAATGAGAGTGGGCGCTCGATTGGTTCGATCTCGCGCTTTTATCGCTGGGCCCCGGAGGAAATTCTGGTTGTGTTCGATGATATTTCACTCCCGCTCGGAAATTTGCGCTTCCGCATGAATGGCGGGCACGGCGGGCATAATGGGGTGCGTTCACTGCTGGAGCACCTTGCGGGGGACGACTTCGCGAGATTAAAATTTGGGATCGGGGGGGGGTCTGGAGATCAGTTGACGGGTCACGTCTTAGGGACATTTGCGATGGACGAGAAGGAACTCCTGCAAAACACACTTGCAACCGCTGCCGATGCTGTCCAACTTGCCGCTTCGGCAGGTGTGGAAGCAGCTGCGAACCATTTTAACGTCAAATCGAAGACTCAAAAAACCAATCTCGAACCAATATCGCCAGATGAACCGCAAATACGAGGGGACGATCGTCCTGAACACCCAAGGGAGTGAAGCCAGCATTGATGATCTCGTGAGCGCTGTCGCTCGTGAGATGGAAGAGGAGGGTGCGAAGCTCGACGAGGTAGAGCAGGTCGGACGCAAGAAGTTCGCCTATAATGCGCGCAAGCTTGATGGTGGGCACTATGTCAATTACGTGTTCGAGGCCGGACCGGATTTGGTTGAAAAAATCAATGAGCGTCTCAAGTTGAACACTACCGTTCATCTCCAGCACTACCGCCGACTCGGCTAATTTTTTACCCCTTTTTTCGCCATGCCTTCCGTTAATAAAGTAATCCTGATCGGGAACCTTACGAGGGATCCGGAGGTGCGTTATACTCCGAAGGGAACGGCGGTCTCAGATATCGCGATGGCGGTAAACCGGGTCCGCACTGGGGACGATGGTAATCGTATTGAAGAGGTGACTTATGTCGATGTCACCCTCTGGGGGCGCCAGGCTGAAGTCGCGGGGCAGTATTTAGCCAAAGGCCGATCGGTTTACATCGAGGGCCGCCTTCAGCTCGATACCTGGGATGATAAGGCGACTGGCCAGAAGCGGAGCCGCCTCCGGGTTGTCGGCGAAAATATGCAGTTTCTCGGCGGAGGGCAGGGTGGTGGAAACCAAAGTGGTGGAAGCCAGAATAGCGGCGGAGGATCACCGCAGCAGTCTAAGCCTCAAGGTGGCGACCAGCCTCAGCAAGAAGGCAATGAGCGTCCGGCACAAGGCGGCGCTGCGGCGTCCGGGGACTTTGACGACGAGGATGACATTCCTTTTTAAAAGGCAGATTCACCCGGATTCAGGCCCGAGGCGGGTGGAGTTACTCGGCTTCGGCCCGCCAATTATTTGATTTCAGCTCGGCGCGGTCAGCTCGAAAGAGCTTCCGGTGCTTTGTCGTTCTCCCTGAAACGCGCTTACGCCAGAGGCGAAAGCTTGAGCGCTTCAGCGAGGCCCGCATGAGCTTGATGACGTCCGCTTCGGCGAGACCGGTGCGGCTTTTAATTTCATCAAAGGTGGTGCGGTCTTCCCACGCCATCCGGATAATGGCGCTCTTTTGTTCCTCCGTCATTCCCGTGAGGATGACACACTTTTAGAAGTGTGCTACTTTCTAGCGTGACGCGGAAAAAGCCCGCCGAAGCGAGCTTGATGATTTTGCTAAAGTGATCTCTTGTGCTTCTTAGCCCTTCTTCTTCGTGATCACGCGGTGAAGGAAAAGGAGGACGATTGCGCCGATGGTGGCTGTGATGATCGACTCGATCATTCCTTGGCCGTCTCCGAGTCCAGAGATCTTACCGAGCCATCCGCCTACGAAGGCGCCGGCGATCCCGAGAATGATCGTGATGAACCAGCCGCCCGGATCTTTTCCGGGCATGATGACTTTTGCGAGAATGCCTGCGACGAGGCCCAATATGACCCATGCGATAAAACCCATAACGAGCCAGCTTAGACTTCTGGGGGTGTGTTGACTACGAAATTTTCTACTCGAGAATCGGGGGCGGAGCGCTCCCACCACTGAGCACGGATGAAACCGTGCCGCAGAATGACCTCATCCCGCAGGCTCCACCCACGTTCCGTCAAGATTTCGCGGATGGGTGGGAGGCGCTGAGTTCTGAGGCCCGTGCTGAATTTGAAAAAGCGATACATCGTCCAGACGAGTGACTGCGCGAGGAATTTCCTGACTGTCCCGCCAGTTTCATGAGGAAAGAAGTCCCCCACGATTAGAATCCGGGTCTTTGGAAGGTGGTCGAGAAAGTGGTGAGCTTTCTGGCTCGAGAAGAGATCGAGAACAAAGTTCAGTATGATGGCGTCGCAGCGCGAGGCGGATTCGGGCGTGACGAAGTCAATCTCTGGAGTCCTCCTCCGGCTTTCGTGACGCATGGCGGGATCGGGCTCGATCAGCTCGAGACGGACATCCGGGCGAGCTTGGAGGAGAGCTTGCGAAAAGCGGCCGTCGCCCTCGCCCACGCTGAGGATTCTTTCTGGAAGTCGGGGGATGAAGGCGGTGCGGCAGCGCTGGAGGGAGTGGCCGAAGACGACCTTCTCGCAAGATTCGTAAGCGCGTGCGAGCCAGCGGTAGCTCGGCTTCATGGGGCGAAGGTCTCCAGCCAAAGCTTCTCGACCTTATCGCGTGCCCAGGGGGTGCGGCGGATGAACTTGAGGGTCGATTTTACTGAGGGATCATTCGCGAAGCAGCGGATTCGGATTCGATCCGCGAGTTCCTCCCAGCCGTATCGCTCGACGAGCGAGGTGATTATTTCCTCAAGTTTTACTCCATGAAGTGGGTCGGCCATGTGCGCGGGAGCCTACTTCTTATTTTGAAGAAAGGCCACGATATCCGCAGGCTCGGCCCGGGCGCGGTAGTCTGCATCGAGGTGAGCCCACTTGATCGTGCCGTCTTGGCCGATGACGTAGGTCGCGGCGAGTGGGAGGCGATCGGTCCCAGCTTCTGCGCCATTAAATTCCTTGAGGTCGAAGAATTGACGGTAGCGCTTCTCGACTTCTGGAGTGAGTTTAAAGACGAGGCCGAAGTCAGCGGCCACCTCATGGTTCAGGTCGGTGAGGACGTGAAACTCGAGCTTATTTTTCTCGATCGTGGTGAGCGCCTTATCGGGAAGCTCGGGGGTGAGCGCGATCAGGCTAGCGCCAGCGGCCTTGAATTCGGGAAGCTTTTCCTGCATCGCCGCCATCGCGATATTACAATAAGGGCACCACCCGCCGCGATACCAGGTCAGGACGACTGGGCCCTTCTTGAGTTCGTCCGCCAGCGAGACTTCCTTCCCCAGCGCATTTTTCAAAGTGAACTCTGGAGCCTTGTCCCCGACCTTTTTAGCCTGATCGACAATGCCGGACTTTCGGACGGCTTCGATGCCATCTGCGAATTCCGCTTTGATTTCCGGGGTCACTTTTGGCGAACCTTGAGCGGCGCGCGCCTTGAGTTTTTCCGCAAGAGAATCGGCAGAGAGGAGCGAGATCGAGGAAGCGAGCGAGAGGGCGATTAATTTTTTCATAGTCTCAAGGGGAGAGTCGCTCAGGACTTGGAATATTCCGCTAAAATTTTTTCTTGAGGCGCGGAAAAGCGAATCGGCCGGATCGATCAAGGCCCTCTTGCGGATTGAGAAAATCCGAATAAGCTCCAACCCCAAGATCATGTCTCTCCCTATTCTCTACCTCAAGCCCGGTTGCCCTTGGTGCGACGAAGTCGTTGATTATCTTTCCAAGAAGTCCATCGAGGTCGAAACGAAAGTTGTCTCGGGAAATCCCGAGACGATGAAAGAAATGACCGACCTTTCCGGTCAATCGAAAGCCCCGACGATGGACTGGCATGGCGAGGTGCTAGCAGACTTCGGGGTGGATGAGCTCGTTCCGTTTTTAAAAGGGAAGGGAATCGTCTGATTAAGATTTGGGGCGACCTTTAAACTTATTCTTTAGGCTTCTGACGGTGTCGGTCAGCCAGCTGGGCACTCTGGAGGAGCAAGCGCGGTGCGATGCTTGCACCACCTGTCACCCTGATCAAACCGCTCTTTTCAAATCGGCATGAAAGAGGGATAGGCCTTTCGTGATAGAGAAGCGCTCCTTCGGCTCGTGACGGGCGCCCTTAACCAAATCTGAGAAACTTAGGAGGCCACCAGAGCATGCCTGAAATTTTAATCATTAATCTAAGAAACTAGATCCGACTATCAGCAAAAGTTATCAGCTACTTTTACAGAAAAAAATTTGCGCGGGCCAGTCCTTGAGGGAGTCCAAGCTTTGTGGCTCCCGAGGTAATTCCGGAAGGCTTTTGGAGCGGGGGCGGGGTGAGTTAGGCGCTGGCTTGCTCGAACTGGTAGAAATTTTCTTGGAGGATTTTTTCTTCATCCACGATGAGGTTTTCGAGATGGGCGATGGTCTCGGAAGTCATTGGGGGAGGGATCGGGAGGGCCGGGGCGGGAGGCACGTGAAGGTCGGGCCGGGCCGGGGTGAGACCTTGCGGGCTGGGGTTTGTTTTTCTCTCGGCTGGGATCTGGCGGGCGGTGGTGTTTGTAGTGTCGAGCATCAGCTAGTCTTTGCTCAAGGCGTGCCACCGTGGATTACAGGAAATGTGATGCATTTTGTGGGGGGCAGCGTGCAAACTGCGAGAGGGGGGCGTCAGAGCGCAATGCGGCTTCAGGAAAAGGCGAGCTTAGTTGAGGAAGGTGTGTCCTGCGTTGAGGTAGGTGGCGTAGGTGACCCAGGCGAGGTAGGGGTAGAGGAGGAGGGCGGCGAGCTGCGAGAAGCGGGCGAACTGGCGGATGGTGAGGAGGATGAAGATCCAGAGGAGGACGATTACGAGGAGTGCGGGGACGATGAGTTGAGCGCCGAAGAAGACGGGAGTCCAGGCGAGGTTAAGGAGCATCTGGATGATGAAAAAGATGGTCGGTTTCGTTTTTCCGAGAGCTTGCGGGTGGTCGTGCCACATGAGGGCGAAGCTGGTCCCGATCATGATGTAGAGGATGGTCCAGACGGGGCCGAAGATGGAGTTCGGCGGGGTTCCTGTGGGCTGATTGAGCTTGGCATACCATGAATCGATGGCTCCGGAGGTAGCGATGCTGCCGAGGCTACCGAGCAGGACGGTGACGACGGAGCAGAGAACGACTTTGGCAAGGAGGGAGCGGAGCATGGGGATTTATTCGGTAGCTGGGGGCGCTTCTGCAAGGCGAAATTTATCGGCCGGGCGGCCGCCGCTTGTTTTTTGTCGGGAGAAGGGAGATCATCCTCGGATGAATGATAAAGTCAGGTGGGGATTTCTGGGTGCTGCTGGAATTGCGGAGAAGAATTGGGCCTCGGTGCGGCGCTCCGGGAATGGGATTCTCAGATCTGTGGGTAGTCGTGAGCGGGCGAAGGCCGAGAGGTTCATCGAGAGCTGTCAGGCTTCGGTTCCTCTTGAAAAGGCTCCCCGAGCGATTGAAGGATATGATGAGATTCTCGCCGACCCGGAGATTGATGCGGTATACATCCCACTGCCGACGGGTCTGCGAAAGGAGTGGGTGATCCGTGCGGCGGAGGCGGGGAAGCACGTGCTCTGTGAGAAGCCTTGCGCGGTTTCGCTGGAGGATTTGGAGGAGATGGTGGCGGCTTGCGAGGCGAATGGGGTGCAGTTTATGGATGGGGTGATGTTTGTGCACAGCAAGCGCTTTCCTCGGATTCTGGCAGTTCTTGAGGAGGGGGAAGAGGTAGGCGAGATTAAGAGGATCGAGAGTTGTTTTTCCTTTCTCGGGGAGGAGGAATTCGAGGATAATATCCGGCTTAAGGCGGATCTTGAGCCGGCGGGCTGTCTAGGTGATCTGGGGTGGTATTCTATCCGGATGTCGCTTGCTTGTTTTGGAAATGAGGTTCCGGAGAAGGTGCGTGGTTTCATGCTCGAGGTGAGGGAGGGGGTTCCGGTCGAGCTTCGGGGTGACCTTTACTTTAGCGGTGGTCGGTCGGCTTCCTTCCACTGCTCATTCACGAGCGCGCTGGAGGAAACGTGTCGGATTTCGGGGACCAAGGGGGCGCTGAGTTTGGATGACTTTGTGCAGCCGATTGAGGGTCCCGATACGGGATTTTGGCTGACCCAGCTGGGGTCGAAAAATGAGGGGTGCAATTATTCGACGGTGGCGACGCGGAGGGAGGTGAAGGTGCCTGGCCAAGCGACGAACGACGAGGGATCGCAGGAGACTCTTCTTTTCAGAAAATTCGGCGAGTTGGTTCTGGGCGGGACGCCCGATCCAAGTTGGCCCGAGGCGAGCCTGCTGACGCAGAAGGTGATGGATGCGGTGCGGAAATCAGCGGTGGAAGAGGCAGAGATATGCTTAAGGTGAGAAGGGGCTCACGCAGTTACGCATTCTCGATACTACTGCCGCCGAGACGTAGAATTGATGAGTTCCCTAAGAGCGCTCTAGGCTAGGGCGGATTCGGCGGCCTTGTGGGAAGCCAGTGACTCGATCATTGCTTGAATGGCGTCTTGTTCGGTCGCTCCCACGGCGGAGACTCCAAGCACACTAATGCTGGCGATCCAGACCTTACCCATTTGGGCTACGTCGAAAGAAAGTTGGCGTCGGTTACTCATGGATGTGACTTGGGTTTATCAAGGTGGGTGTCGAAAGTTTACTCAAAAAACTGCGCGACACAAGAGGCAAGTGAGTCAGTTGCGCTGTAGCCACCTACGATTTGGGCTGAGGTGTCCTTGATAATCTCCTGCAAAGTTTGTGGAGAAATGGGTCCTTTGAACTCGAGGAAGAGGGGGCGATCAGAGCTGTGATCACCCCAGATGGAGGTAAACATGAGTGGAAATCGATGTGCGGAAAATTTTCCAATGATCTGCCGGTAGTTGGCTTGGCTTGTGGGCTCGAGCGCGACCAAGAAAGGTTGCCCTGCAATGATCTCGCGACGAGGCTCGATGACTAGGAAAAGTGTTATATTACTCGGGTTTTGGACCCGGTGGTGGGCGATTGTGCCCCCGTAGAGTGCAATGGCGAGCTCATTGCAAACGACTCCGGTCACCTTTTTGTCTTCTGGTGGGGAAGCGATGAGATCCTGCAAGGCGGTGGCAGTGCTTGCGGCTTCGACTTGTTCTGGTTGAGTGGCCCATTGAGCGAGCCAAGTGGTGATTTGAGGGAAGACCTCTTTTTTCGAAACAAGGCGTTTTAATTGTTGGAAGCCATCGGCGACCGCTACGTGATGAGTTACATGAAGGGGAGCACATTTGGAGACGATGACCTTTGAGAGATAGTTATGAAGTGCGGCATGGGCTTTTTCGACCGTGACTCCACTTGAGTTGAGAAAGGGAATGACCCCGGCTTCCGCATGGCCGTCTGCTACCGCTTGAACGACTTTTTCAAAATTGGGTTGGGGTAGGCAGGTGATCTCGCCGCCGAATTCTTGCAGGGCAAATTCATGGCTGAATGTGCCTTCCGGTTGGAGAAAACTGACCTTCATTTGATTTCTAATTGAGTATCAAAATTAGAGAAGGGGGGCAACGTGGACCTTTGCGCTTAATGAAGTTGGCCGAGTGAAGCGAGGGTGTCGAGGAGGTCTTGGATTTCGGCGCGGCGTTTGGGGGTGTTGTTGGACTTGAGGGCGGGGGAGAGGATTTCGGGATTTGGGGGGAGGGTTTGGAGGAGGGTTTTGAGGGTGGCGACGCGTGCGACGGTGGACTTGGGCCAGGGGAGTTTTTCGGCGGGGAGGGGGACGGCGGGGGTGTCGCTGGGGAGGCCGAGTTTGGCTTGTTGTTTTTGGGCGGTTTTTTTGCCGTGGTCGGGGTCTTGGAATTCGGGGCGGAGGTAGCGGATGTGGCCCTGGGCTTCTTCGGCGGCGCGCTGGTGGTTGAGATCGACCAAGCGCTGGAGGAGGATCTGGTCGTATTTCTCGGCGTATTCTTGGTAGATTTTTTGCATGTTGGCGGAGATGCCATCGCCGCCGGGGCTGGGGTCGATGAGGGTGTGGAAGCCGGTTTCGGGGTCGTGGCACTTCATGGATTTGGCGTCTTGGTGCCATTGCCAGATATCAGACCAGCCGTAGGCCTCGTAGACGGCTTGATCGAGGTCGTCGTGGATTTGTTTGAGGAGGGTGATGAGGGCGCGGTCGTGGATGTCTTTGTCCTTGTCGCTGAGGGGTTCTTCTTTGCGGATTTTTTCGAGGACGTTGTAGATGCCAGTGAGGGTGAGGTCGGGGTGCTCGGCTTGGCGCCGGGTTTCGAAATAATTAGGCTCGCCTAATCTTCGAGCATCGAGAATCCTCTAAAATCCAATTTATGAGTTGTGAGAGCGAAGACAATAAGATAAAGCTAGGCAAGAGGCAAACGGTTGACAGCGATAAATTTAATCCCGATATCGAGCTCCCATACGGCCTAAGAATTGCTGACTTTGATATGGCGATGCAGGACGTTTACGACTTTTTCAACGATATCAATTCAAACCTTAAATCAAAAAGCATGCCCCGATTTGATGACATGCTGAGGCCTGCAATGATGTCTGGACTTTTGTCCGATCTTTTGACCGCGAGCCTTGCGAATCATTCAAGAACGCTAAGTGAAAATACTTATTTTAATGGTCATCCTGACCTAGTAGTCACAGGAGTTTACGAGAGTAACTCAGTGAAGTCTGGCGAAGAAGGTGTCGAAATAAAAGCAACTAAGAAAGCGGGAGGTGCGGTTGATACTCATGGTGCACGGAATCAATGGATGTGCGTGTTTGTATACCGGACGGACTCCCAAACAGAACCGGCAAATGAGCGACATCCTACCAAATTCGTCGAAGTCTATTTAGGGCCCGTGACTGTTAACGATTTTCGAAAGAACGATAGGGGAGAATTAGGAACCCGAACAGCCACTTTGCACGCTGATGGCATTAAAAAGCTACGCGAGGGTTGGGTCTATCTGGATAAAGAATAGCGACTAAATCTTTTCAAGTTGACCGATTGATTGTTTAGCGATTTCGAAGTAATCAGGTGAGATCTCCAAGCCTAGGGACTTGTAGTCAAGGTGGTTTGCCGCTGCTAGTGTCGAACCTCCCCCGCAAAAAGGGTCCAGAATTATACCTTCGCCCAAGGGTAAGACACCACGAACTAGTTGGCGTAGAAAACCCTGGGGTTTCAAGCTAGGATGAGGTGCAATTCTTCGTTCCGAGGCCCGAGTCGGCGCGGAGTCAATTACATCGCCGAAAGGACGCGCTTCGCTGATTCTTCTAAAACCGCCGGTCTTCCATTTTCGAAGATTATCTTGCACACGGCCCTCGATTGGTTTTCTAAAAGTTAACCATGGTTCCCACATTGAGCGGGGCATCACACTTACATCAGAAAACTCTTCGTGGGCGGCCTTGGGGCGATCTCCACCGCGCATCGTTCTTACCAATCTAACAATTTCTCCTCTTCGTTCCAGTCCCCCTTTCGCGAGTGCGTTGGAGATGATGTGTGAAACTAGCGGGTTTGCTGCGACTACTACGTTTGCACCCGGGACGAGAACTCGAGTTAAAAGTTTAGACCAAATATTGAAGAATTCAGAAAGTCTGTTGAGATCCTTTGGTGTTAAAGTTGTGAATCGAGGAAGGGGAGATCTCTTATTTCCGTCAAAAGAAGGTGGTTGTCTCCATACTCCACCAGATTTTTCTTTTAATTTTTCCAGCTCCTTTGGGCTATATTCAACCAATCCATAAGGGGGATCTGTGACAACTGCATGAATAGAATTTGGAGCAGCATTTTCAAGCCAATCCAAGCAGTCTGCTCGCACAATCTTACTCTTTCCAATTGAAAACGTATCGGAGGAGCTAGGAAATAGCTGTTTTTGGCGAAAAGAGAATTGAGCAGATTTTTTTAACGAATATTTGCCTCTCTCTTGCCGTAGAAAAGTCTCTCCCACGTTTTTTTGAAGATAGGATCTTACCGACGATGGAGATGTTATACCAATTAAGTCTTCCACAGATTTTGCAATCTCAGAAGAACTCAGAGGAGTCACTGATGTTTTGAGGACTTCGCAAATGGCGTCCCTTACAATTCCAGGTTTTTTATCTGCTCTCTTTGGTAATTTACTCACTATCCGACTTGAATAAGACGTCCAGACGTCTTATTCAAGTGCAATGTTAAAAAATACTGTTCTTTTGAGCTTTTTGATTCGCTTGTGTCCTCATTTCCAGCTGATTGATCCAATCATCAAAATGTTTAGTTCAGAACTTTTGGAATGCCAATGAATGTTCGGAGAAGCTGTTGATGGGTGGGTGTAGTGGGCGCCGAGTTTGTGTCGGTCGCGGGGGTCGAGGGCGCGTTCGAGGAGGGTGCCGAAGATGGCGGGCTCGACGTCTGACCAGTCCTTGGTGGCGGCGTGGAGGAGGAGGGTGATTTGGGCACCATCGAGGGGAAGGGCGGAGGGGTTCTCGAAGAGGCCGCCGTTGAAGTGGGGGACTTTGGCGATGGCGTCTCCTGAGATGACGGTGGAGTAGTCGGTGCCGGTGGCCATTTCTTTCCAGGGGGCGGTGATGACGGTGGGGAAGGAGGCGGGGTTTTTCTTGAGGCGGGCGAGGAGGTGCTCGAATGATTTTTCGGGGAGGAGGCCGACGTCTTCGGCGAAGAGGGTGAAGAGGCAGCGCTGGAGGAAGAGGGCGATGATTTGGGGGTCGTGTTGGTCTTTCTCGAGCGACTTGGCGAGGTCGGCTAGGACGGCGGAGACTTCGCGGGTGACCTTGGCGGCGTGGCGGGAGGGGTCGAGCGAGTGGGGATCGGTAAAGAGCGCGCGGAGGAGGTCGCGTTTTTTCTGATCGTGGAGGTCTTTTAGAAAGATGCGGTGTTGGCCGGCGACGGGGAAGGGGGCGTAGGAGCCGCGGGTGCCGGAGAAGTCGGCGAAGATCTCGAAGAGGTGGCCGACATCGCAGATGACGAGGAAGGGCGGGATGGGGTCGGCGGCGGGGAGGTCGCGGATGTAGCGGCGGGCTTGCTCGTAGGCTTTTTCGAGGGATTTGTCCCATTGGCGGGAGCCGCGGATGCCGTGTCCTTTGGCGGGTTTTTGGGTGGGGTTTAGACTGGGGGGGAGATTGGCGAGGAGGGGCTGGTCGGGGTTGTCCTTATCGCGGCGGGGGTTGACGCCTTGTTTGGTCTCGAGGACGAAGTGGCCGGCTTTGTAGAGGTCGAGGAAGTTGGTGGTGGTGGAGCCGTCGGGCTTTTGGCGGGTGATGGCGCGCTCGAAGGCGTAGTCGTTGAGGGAGGTGTCGGGAGATGGGGGTGGTGGTTTTTCGACGCCGAGGAGTTCGCAGAGTTCGAGGAGGAAGGGCTGGGCGGAGCCGCGCTCGTGGCCACCGGCGTGTGACCAGCGGGAGATGAAGGAATCGATCTGGTCTGGGGAGGTCTGAGACACGAGGGGAGTGTGGGTCTGGGTCGTTGAGGGGGGAAGGAAATTGGGTGAGCTTACTCTTAAATTGAGAAGATGGTTTTTAGGAAGGAGGGTTGGCTGGGCGACCGGAGGTCACCGCTAGGGGGAGCTTGGTCCACGTTTTCCAGTCGTAGGATTCGGTGCCGCGGAACTGCTTTTTGTAGTCGTAGTGGGAGGGTTCGAGGTAGGCGTAGCCGGGGTAGTAGAGGTCGATGCCGTTCTGCGCGCACCATTCGAGTTCGAGGAGGATGGTGAGGATGCCGAGGCGGCGGCGGGATTCGGCGGGGTGGAAGAGGGCGTAGATGCTGGAGGCGGATGTTGCTCCGATATCGAGGAAGCTGCAGGCGAGGAGGCGGTCGCCGAGGCGGACTTCGAGCTGGCGGGTGTCGGTGGGGCTGTTGGGGAGGTCATCGCCGAGGAAGGCGGAGAGGGAGTCGGGGACGTTGTCGTGAAAGCGCTTTTTATGGAGGTGGAAGAGGGTGTCGATCTCGGGGCTGGGGGAGAGGGGGCGGAGGGTGATGGAGAGATCGGCATTTCGGTTCCAAGTGCGGCGCTGGGATTTGGAGCGGTGGAATTCTGCGAGAACGATGCGGAGGGGTCTGACGTGGTGGAGATCTTCTCCGAAGACCTTTTTATAGTAGTAGAATTGTTCGCCGAAATGGCGCCATCCTTTTGAGAGGAGGAGGTCTAGGGTCTCGGGGGGGATTTCTCGGGCGAGGAAGGCTCCATTTTCTGCGGGGGTGTCTAGCATGGGGAGGCGGGGGGGTGGTAGAGTGAACGAGCGAGGGCGCTGTCTTGGGGGCGGTCGAGGGGTGAGAGAGGGGTTTCTTTTAGAAGCGGATCTGAGGCGAGTGGTGAGGGGGTGTGGTGTGGATTTCGTTTGTGCTGAGGGATGAGCTTCGCTTCTGGGCCGGGCGGGGCCAAGACGAATAGGGCGGAACTGGGTGCTAAAATCCTATTACCTAGGGGAAGACGGGGGCTGCCTCGGGGAGGGGAGAATCGGTTCCGAGTTGACCAGGAGGGCGATTTGCTCCTAGGTGCGGAGAATATGAATTCGGTGGTTAAGGCGATGACGGGGATGATTTCTGCACTAGGTATGATGGCGTCCGGACATGAGGGGCATGAGGAACTTCCTGCGGGGAAGGTGGTGACGAGCGCTCAGGTTACGGGTAATGGGAAGTTTGTTTTTGAGACGGTTCCCGGCTTCGGCGCGATGCCTGGTGGGGTGAATGTGGGACCGACCCATGGGGGGGTGGCGGTCGATAAGGAGGATGACATTTATGTGAGCACCGAGGCGGATCATGGCGTGGTGCAGTTTACGAAGGGGGGCGTTTTTAAAAGGAGTTTTGGTCCTTCGACGAAGGCGCTGCACTCGCTAGAGATTTTCGAGGAAGATGGCAGAGAGGTTCTGATCGGCGCGGCTGTGAACGCGCGTAAGGTGTTCAAGCTCGATCTTGATGGGAAGAGGCTGCTGGCGATTCCAAATGAGACGACGGGTGAGGTCGAGGGAGGGTTTAAAGGGGTGACCGGGGTGACGGTGGGACCGGAGGGGAATTTCTATGTCGTCTGCGGATACGGTTCGAATCTGATTCATAAGTTCGATAAGAAGGGGAAGCTGCTTAAGACGGCTGGGGGCCGGGGGAAGGGCGAGGGAGAGTTCGTGACTTGTCACGGGATCGCTCTTGATACGCGCAGCGGGAGTCCTTTGCTTCTGATTTGTGATCGTGAGAACCGCCGCTTGGTTCACTTCGACCTGGAGCTTAATTTCAACGGGGTTCACTGTGAGCATCTCCGCCGCCCGTGCGCGGTCTCGATCCGTGGGGATGAGGCAGTGGTAGCGGAGCTTGAGGGGCGCGTGACGATCCTTGGAAAGAATGGGGCGCCGGTGGCTTTCTTAGGCGATCAGCCGGACCGGAAGCTCTGGGCCAAGAAGCCTATTCCAGAGAGTAACCTGTATGACGGGCTCTTCACCGCTCCTCACGGGGTGAGCTGGGATGGGGAGGGAAATATCATCGTGCAGGACTGGAATGTCACTGGTCGGGTCACGATGTTAAGACGCCGTTAGATTCTGTTAGATAAACTGGACGTTGCGATTCTGGGTTAGTCGGGGCGTGTGATTTCGAACTGATCGGTGGTGCGGGCATACCAATCTGGCGAGGCCATTCTCCCGAGGGGATGGTAGGATCCGGGGGTGAGGTAGCCGTTTTCATCTATGATTCCCTCGTGGGTGTGGATGAAGTGGACGATGCCGATGATGAGGCGGTTTGATCCGATTTCGATGGTGGAATGCTCGGTGCATTCCATGGCCACGGGGGCTTCGAGGATGCGGGGGACGGCGACTTTTTCTGAGGGGGCGGTGGTGAGAGGAAGATCGGCGAGTTCACTGGTGCCGTGGGGGAGGGAGGCGGAGGTGGCGACCATCGAGTCGCTGAGCGCCTCGCTCACCATGTGGACGACGAACTCGCCGCTGTGGCGGATGTTTCGTGCGGTGTCCTTTGGGGTGCAGCGATCTTTATTTCCGGGGGCGAAGGCGACGATGGGAGGGTTTGAGCCGAAGACATTGAAGAAGGAGAAGGGGGCGGCATTGAGACGGCCTTCTTCATCAGCCGTGGTGATCCAAGCGATGGGCCGGGGGGTGATGAGGGAAGCGAGTATGCGGTAGCGCTTGGCGGGCGGAAGGGAGTCGAGATCGAAGGTCATGTGCGGCCTACTGTGTCAGGTCCGGGGCGATTGATAAAAGGTCATTTTTTTTGAGAGAAGAGAGGTTTGCGAGTTGTAATACAGGCCTCATTTTTATGTTGGATTTGTTTTTTTTCCGTTTGGTAGCGCTTGTCAGTTGGGTTGCTATGGGCGCTGGTCTGGGGATTTGTTTCGAAAGAAGAATTGGGCCAGGGGATTCGATCGCGGAGGTGCTTGCGGAGCCGGGTTTGCAGAAGTTGGAGTTAGCGCCGGGCGATTATTTTTTGGCGGGTGAGATCGAGCTTGGTCCTAGGCACGAGGGGCTAGAGATTGTTTCGGAAGAAGGGGGAGCAGTGTTGAGCGGAGGGGTTCCATTGGCCGGATGGCAGCGGGTGGAGGGGGAGAAGGATTTATGGTCGGTCGAGAATCCCGTAGCCGATGTGATTGTGAGGCAACTTTTTCACCGAGAAGATGGGCGGATGCAGCGCTCGCGGATACCGAATGAGGGATGGCTGCGAGGTGATGCGCTCTCGACGGTGGATTTCGATGTTAACCGGGAGGGGACGCGTGATTTGGTAGGTGACTGGCGGGTGAATCATCCCCGGATTTTCGCTGGTCTTAGGCATCGGGAAGAGGATGATCTAGGAGCGCTCAAGGGTCGCGAAGAAGGGGTGATGGTGCAGACGCTGGGTGCTTGGGAGGCGGCATGGCAACCGCTTCAGTCGATCAATCTCGAGACGCGTGATCTTTACTTTTATACTCCGGCGCGCTACCCACTGGCGCACTGGAGCTATGGGGTGAACGAGGGTGGCGGGACGCCTTTTGCGATCGAAAATTCCCGAGTTGGTCTCGATCTTGAGGGCGAGTGGTATTTTAATCAGACGACAAATAGGATCGTGCTTATGAATGGGGGGAAGCCGGGGGATGGGGAGTTCATTGTGCCGCGGATGGAGACGGTTCTTCGGATTGAGGGAGCGGACCGAGTGACGCTGAGAGGGCTGACCTTCGCCCATACAACCTACCGGATGGGAGACTATCATTTGCACGAGAATTGGGCGGCCATGATTAAGAAGGCCGAGCCCGACTTTCCGGAGAGTTTCCCGGCTGGGTCGAGTCTTCCCCAAAGCGCTCCCGGGGTCGGGGCCGCAGTTGAAATTGAGAAGGCGCGCCATTGCCAGATTGAGAGGTGTATTTTCCGAGACACGGGTGGCTACGGTCTCCATCTTGGGCGGGGCGCAAGTAAGAATCGGGTGACCTTTTCAACCTTCACCCGTCTGGGCGGCGGGGGAGTCGACATCGATCCGCTTACCCGGAGAATTAAGAAAGATGAATATCCGATGGGTAACGTGATCGCGGATTGCCATATCACGCAGGGAGGGGAGGCGCACCCAGCGGCGGTGGGGATTCGAATCGCCGAGGGTAAGTTTAATGTCATCGAGCATAACGAGGTGGCCTACTTTGGCTACTCCGGGATTCATGTGGGCTGGAACTGGAACCCGCTCCCGAACAACTCTGGGGGAAACATTGTGCGTGGGAACGAAGTCCGTCACGTGATGAATGTTCTCTGTGATGGTGGCGGAATTTACACGCTGGGACCCGTTGAAAAAATGCTGATCGAGAAGAACTACGTTCATCATGTGGCGCGTGCCGAATCGTCAGTCGCTTCGGGTAGTTCTGGCATATTCTTTGATCAATATTCCAGCGGGACTTTGACGCGGAAGAATGTTCTCCGAGAAATTCATACTTGGAAATCGGGATCAGCTAGAGAGCCGCATCCGATTAAGCATAACAAGAATGATGCGAGTCAGCATCGCTTTGAGGATAATGATGTCGATGCCGGGGATAAGCAAATTCGGCTGCGCGACGTGGTCGAGAACTGCGGGCCGCGCACTTAGTCGGCTAGGGTGACTTCTAGGCGATAGAAGAGCCGGGTGTCAGCAGGTTGCGCGAGATCGAGAATTTTAGAACGAGTTCCAGTGGCGGCATCGATGTTATTCGAGCTTTCAGTCGCTGCTGTGACAGGCAGCCAATTTGATAGATCAGGGCTCTGTTGAAGAATGCTCGTAAGTCCTCTCCCGGCGAGATCAAGCGACTCTTGGATTGAGAACTGAAGAATGCCATTCGGAAGCCGACTTATCGTTAGAGGATTGCGGGTATCTGCTTCATCGCCTGCCGAGGACCCAGCGAAATATTCTAACAGGTTCGCCACGCCATCGGCATCGGCGTCATCTAGCGGAGCAGTTTCATTGGTCACCCCCTGAGCGCTCAGCCAAGCTACGAAGCGGTTCGGCGGGGTGAGTGCGGCATTCGAGATGGAAGGCTGGATGAGGGCATTAAGGTCTGGCAGGAAGCTGCTGATGCGCGTTCCATAGCTGTGTGTTTTATCGTAGAAACGGAGGTCGGAGGTGTTTTTTTCAAAAGAAGAGGGGTTGAAGTAGGAAAGGTTACTTGTCGGGATTTGCGACCAACCGTTACTGTCAGAACCGACGTAGAACCCGCGGGCCTTTGTCATGGCGCCGCGGAAATTTGAACTATCGCCGGCGGTGTCATTTGAATCCCTTGTGGCGTCGGCAGAAAATGTCACTGCCGCTAGCTTCCAGTCCGCACCATCTTTAATGAACCAGCCACCGCCTGAGTCGTTACCGGTCGCTTGACACTCTAGGGGACCGCCATTGGCGTCGAAGTGTGAGTAGATAAGATCGACTCCCCGGCTCGTGGTCCTGCTAGCAAGGATTGTGCTCACTCCCCAGCGATCGGCTTCAGTCGAGGTGTCGCCCCATTCCCAACCGACCGTCTCACCATTCCGAACGATGGCTGGGCCGCGCCCGCGTCCCTTCCCGGTGATGACAAATTCCTTCCCAACTTCGTTTGTAGAGGAGTAGAGGAGGGCGTGGTCGGAAAAGGTTTCCCAGATCTCGAAGATCGAGAGATCGGAATTATTCCCACCGACCTGAACGATCGTTTGCGAGTTCGGCTTGATGGTGAAATTTCTGTCTTCGACCCCGTTAAAATAGCTGGGCTGCGTCACGATTGAGGCGCTGCCGAGATGGGCCGCAGTGATAAAATGTTTGGGAGAGATCATTGTCCCTTGGAAGTTCTTGAATCTAACAAGGTGTTGCCATCCCGCGTCCTGATATGCGCCGTTGGGGGCAGTCTCTTTATTTGCTAGAGGATCCGCAGCATTTAAAAAAATCAGGCCGCTAGCCGGAAGCATGGTAAAAAAATAAAAGAGATCGCGACGCGCTTCATATTTTAGAACTTAAGCTTACTTTTTGCTTAGCGCATCTAGTAATTTGACTATCGCCTGTCTTGGGCTTGAGACAAAGTTATTTACCATAATTGCGAAGGCGTAGGTCTGGCTATTCCTCTTTGTAAGATAGCCCGTGTAGGCCTTCACGCGAGACATCCCGCCCGACTTGGCGCGGACGCGACCCGCGATGCCCGTTCCGCGGCCGAAGGAAGCCATCGTCCCGCTTTGCCCGGCAACTGGAAGCGATTTTTTAAAAAGAGGTCCGGTCTCATGGCTGAGCGCCAGCTTCAGGATTTCTGCGAGCTGTCGTGGCGTGACCGAATTTCTAGGTGATAGACCCGAGCCATCGTGCAGCACCATCCCGGTTACATTGATTCCCTGATTGGCCCAGTGCTGCTTCATCACCTCGAGTCCGCCTAGCTCCTGTAGGAGCGCTTCGGCATAGAGATTGACGCTCCGGTGATTGGTGGCCGTGATCAGCTTTTCCAGGGAGGGTCCCTCTTGGCGATGGATCTCCTCACCTTGCCCGCGCTTTGCCGTCACCTCGCCATCGACCGGGAATCCCTTAGTCAAAAGATACCGCTTAAATCCCTCGCCACAGGATCGGGGCGGATCGGGGAGGGCTCCCTTGATCTGAAACGCAGCTCGTCCTCCCGGCACCGATCCGCGGAAGCTCACCACCTCCGCACTCGGTCCGCCGTAAGCATACCCTTGGTCGCCCGAGTCCGGGGCACCCGTGCGCATGAAGTTCTCGAAGCGCACTCCAGGCGGCTTGGGATGAGTCGCGATCAGCTTGGCTCTCGAACCCACTCCTCCTGGTCGAAAAGTCGCTGTGTAAGAATTTAGGTGGTAGCTCAGGCCCCAAGCTCCCGCTCCGTAATAATTCCCGATATCCCCCCATGGCCATGAATTGGGAATGACTCGACTGTCAAAATGGCTCGAATCCATGATTAGATCACCTTTGATCCCCGTCATTTCCGCTTTTTGCAAAGCAGCGAGCCATCTCGGAAACTCCGCATCCGGTGAAGTCATCGAGAGCGTGGGATCGCCGCCCCCTTTGATAACAAGGTCATCCCCACTTTTTAAAAGGCGAGTCACGAAGCGGTGCTCGCTACCGAGGATTTGCAAGGCGGTCGCCGTCGTCACTGCTTTCAGCGTCGAAGCTGGGATCAGAGAGAAATCGGCTCGGTGCGCAATCACTGGTTCGTCTCCTTCGAGCGGAATAAAGCATAAGCCGACCGAAGCCGTCCGCATGCTAGGATCGTTAAGGAAGGTGCCGAAAGCGTGCTCCTCTCCTCTCCCGAGAGTGACGCTGAGGAAAACTAAAATCCATCTCACTCACCTGACGATAGGACAAATATGAAAATTTACGAACCTGAATGCTTGATATTTAATCAAACTTAACTAAATTAGGTTCCTTATGATGCGTGCTGCCACACTCACCTGCCTCCTTTTGTTAACGACGTGGACCTCTGTAGGCGAGCCCGCCAATGTCAAAAAACTGCGGGACGATCGCCAGCGACTCATCACTCTCGTCCTCGGATTAGAAGCTGAATTTTCCGCTACGATTAAGGATTACCGGGCGCTCCAAGCCGATTACAAGAAGCTTCTCAATCAGCCCGTCATCCCCGATCAGCGCCAAGAAGTCATCATCCTAAAGAAAAAACTCGCCCATGCGGCCGCCAAGTTACGTGAGATGCAGCGGCTTGAGGCAGCTACCAAGAAATCATCTGCTGCTACACTCGCTGCCCTCAAGAATGATCTCAATGCCGACCTAGCGTCCCTCCGCGCCGAGTTGGCTCAGGATAAAAATTCCCTCCAAGCGGCCCGGGCTCAGATGGAAGAACTCCGCATTATCCAGATCGAGACCCGCCGAGTCGAGGAGATGCTTCGCCGTGAGATCATCGACCGTGCTGCCCTGCAATCCGAGCTGCAATCGATGAGAGGAGAGCGTGACGCCCTGCTTGCTCGGCTGAAGGAATCCATGAGCAACCTCGCGCAAGCCAATGAGGGACGCAAGAAAGCAGAAGCGCGCGTCGCCCAGCTAGAAAAATCTTCCGCAGCTCTGCAGGCTGATCTGAAAAAGCGCGCCACCGAGATCACCGCTCTCCAGAAAGAAGTTGGGGTTAATAAAAAGCTTAAAGCAACGATCGCCCAGCTTGAGAAGGACAAATCCAAAGTAAGCGAGAACCTCACCAAGAACGAAGCTGAGCTCGCCAGGCTCAAAGCAGATCTCAGGGCCAAGGACGAGATGCTCGCCACCATGGACGCTCTTAAAAAAGAACTCGGAACTAGCAAAACCACCCTTGCGAGCCGAGATGCCGAACTCAAAAAACTCCAAGCTGATTTCGCCGAGAAGTCAAAGCTCGCCGCCACCGCCTCCGATCTCGAGAAAGAAAAGGCGACCCTAGCGGAGAAGCTGAGCGAAAAAGATGAGATGCTAAAAAAGACAAAAGCCGATCTCGCTGAGAAGTCGAAGCTTGCCGCCACCGCCGCCCAGCTTGAAAAGGAAAAGGCCGCTCTCGCCGGAAAGCTGGTCGAAAGCGGAAACATGCTGACCAAAGCTAAGGACGATCTCGTTATAAAAGAAAAAGAAGCCGCTCAGGCCATGACCTTTAAGAAGGAAAAGGAAGCCCTCAGCGCCACCCTCGCAGCCCGCGCGGCTGAGGCGGAAGAATTCCGCGCTGAGACCGCCAAGCGTCTCGAGGAAATCTTTGCCGAAAACGAACTCGAACTTGAGCGCCTCACCAAGGAGCAAAGCGCGAAAACTGACGAGGCGAACGCAAGGATCGCCGCTCTCGAAAAAGACAAAACGAAGCTCCAGAACGAACTCTCCAAGCGAGATGGCGACCTTAAAAAAGCAAAAGCCGCCGCCGCAGACCGCAGTAAGATCGCCGCCGCCGTCGCCGCGATCGAGAAGGAAAAAGCGGCGCTCACGAACAAGCTGAGCGAGCGGGATGCTGAGCTTAAGAAAGTCCGCACCGACCTTGGGAAACTTCATTTAAAATCTGAAGCGACCGCTAAGCAGATGCAGGCGCTCAAGGTCCGCTTTGCCACCGTGGCCCCCGTCCGCTACGCCCTAGGAGCGGCCGATGTCCGCGATCAGCAAGAGCGCGTCCTGCGAGATGTAAAAGAGGTCCTCGCGATGTTCCCGAAGGCCCGCTTTGAAATCGTAGGTCACACCTGCGACCTCGGATCGAAGGATGGTAATCTGAAGCTTAGCAAAGAGCGCGCCGGCTCTCTCGCCACCTTCCTGAGCGAGAAGGGCGTCTCTCCCGACCTGCTCAAGTCAAGAGGAGTCGCCGATGCCGAGCCCCTCGTCCCTAACACGAACGAAGCGAATCGTCGCCGTAACCGCCGGGTCGAGATTCACATCTTGGACTAGCGAGAATGCCGAAATGGCGGACTCTACTCGCTCATAGTCCCCCTTCCTTATCCAGAAATCGCCGGCTTCCCTCTGGGCCGCCTAATATAAGGACCGAGGGTCCCCTTCTCGAGCTAGGCTCCCCCCGCGCGTTTGTTCTGGCCCCGGGAAAAGCCATCCCGTGACCGGCAGTTAGTTATCGGTGCCGATAAGAATGCCACTAAGACTCTCCTCGGCCCAGACAAAGACGGTGGCGGTGAGAAGGAAGAAGATACAACCCGTCCGCCCCTTAAGCGCCCTACCGGAGAGAACCTAATAAGAGGATTTAAGACAGAGATTGGCTACGGGAAGCCGGATCAAGCTAGAATGAAAGGCGCTTTCATCCACTTCCTTGCCCCCTACTAGGACTGCTCCCGCCTATGCCAGCTTCAGGCGATCATCAGATTCAAGCTTCTCCCCGAGTGACTCCCAGCCCCCGGGCCGCTGCAGGTTGAAGACGCGGAGATAAAGGGTGACCAGCTTAGGATCGTGCGCGCCGACTAAAGTGTCCACCGTGCTATCAAGCTTATCGGCGGCAAGTTCCTCCGGGAGATCCCCCTCCACTTGGCCCTCGCCATCGTGCGGGATTTCCATGCCGTCACAGAAGGCCTTGAGGATCTCCTGTTGGCCTTTCATAAAATAGACCTGGAAGAGATGCTCACCCACGGTATCGCTGGTGCGCAGCTTGAGAGTCTTGTGCAGCCAGACATACTGGTCAGCGGGCTTCTTCTTCAGAATGAAAATGGGACGGAGCTTCCGGTTCGTCGCCAGACTTCCGACCGCGGTATTGTAGAGATTTTTCTCGTTCTCCCGCATCCACTGGCACATTTCAGTGACGAGGGCAGGATCAATCTCTTGATAAATTTCGTAGGCGTTCACGTTTGTTTTAAGCTGGGAGGAGTCAACACTCCGCGCTGGCGAAGGCAAGAGCAAAGCCCTGTGCCGCTCATTTCATGTCCCCACATTTCTTATGAACGATTCCGAAAGTTATCCTGATCCTCCTGCCCGTCGGGGAGGAGGCCGCGTCCTCGCCTTTTTCATCGGCCTCAGTATCCTCGTCGTTTCTAGCGTGATTGCCTTCTACCACTTCATCGGGAAGCCGGCGCTCTCGCCCATGGATCGCCTCGCAGAAGCTCTCCACCAAGTGACTGATAATGAGGTCACCGTCAGCGGAAATAGCGTCACCTTGGCCCGTGCCGAGATGCGCGAACTCGCCGTCGTCGAGCGGAAGGTGCAGAGCATGGTGAAGTATGAGACGAAGTGGATGGGCTCGGATAAAACGATCATCGTGAAGGGCGATTTCCTCGTCAAAGCGGGCTTTGATCTGACCGAGTTCGAGGGCTTTGAACTCGAGGGTGAGCAGGTCATCGGGGCCTGGCCACCAGCGAAGGTCCTGAGCGTGGAGCAGCTCGATTATGAGATCTTTTTTTCGAGAAACGGCGTCGTTAACAAGCTGAATCAGTCTGACTTTGAGAACGTCTCGAACCTGCTCCAGAAGCAGGCACGGCAGGACGCGGTCGAGCACAGCGACATCCTGCAAGATGCCGAGCGGGTCATCCGCACTCGGCTGGAGGACCTTGGCGGAGGGGCCTATCAGTGGGAGCTGCAGTAGCGCGCCTAATTCTCTCGGCCGAGGCGAGGCCAGCGGTTGATCGCGGGCTCGGTAATCGTCCTAGTCACGCCGTTAGGCCAGCGGACCTCGATCGAGCGGATCGCCTTTTCTGAACCGAGCCCGAAGTGGACCATCCCGCAGTCACGCTGAGCGGGATTTTTCGTCGGTCCTTTGCTCCCCGCTCCAGCTTCTTGACTGATGCCAGTCAAAAGTTGAGAGTTACGACTACTCCCGGCGTATGAATAATTCCATGATTTTTCGTTCTCTGCTTCTAAGCAGCCTTCTCCTCACCTCAAGCGCCCCCGCCGATCCTGTCAGCGGCTGGCTCAACTGGCGCGGGCCGGATCAAAACGGCACCACCACCGAGAAAAACCTTCCTTCCACATGGGAACCCGGCGGTGAAAACCAGCTTTGGAAATATGATCTCAATGGCGCAGGCGCTCCCGTCATCGCAAACGGAAATCTCTACGCTTTCGGCTACGGCCAAGATGGCCCCGATCCCGCCGAGGATGTCCAAGAAATCCTACTCTGCCTTGACGCCACCACTGGCGAGAAGAAGTGGGAGAAGCGCTTCAGCGATTACATTTCTGACGTCGTTTATAACCGCTACGGGATCGGCTCACCCGTCGTCGATGCAGAGACGGGGAACGTCTATCTCCAGACCTCGAACGGTCGCTGCCTCGCCTTCACCGCTGAGGGCGAACAACTTTGGGAAATCTCCCTTATGGAAGAGCTCGCTCGGCTCACCTTCCCGAACGGGCGCACCGGATCTCCCGCCGTCGACGGGCCGCTCGTCATCTTCCACTGCGTCACCGCAAACTGGGGCACGACAGGCCCCGCCCGGGATCGTTTTTACGCCTTTGATAAAATCAGCGGCGAACTCGTCTGGTATTCCAGCCCCGGCATCCGCCCGGTCGATAGCTCATTCTCGATGCCCGTCTTTGGTCAGCTCGGCGACCAGCGCGTCTTCTACGCAGGCACTGGCTGCGGGAATGTCGTCTGCGTGAACGCCCGCACCGGGGAACCTGTCTGGCGCTTCCTTCTCTCCCAAGGGGGCGTCAATTCCCAAGTCCTACTCTACGGAAAAGACAAGCTTATCGCCATCCACGGAAAGGAAAATATCGACGCCACCTCGAAGGGCCGCCTCGTCTGCTTGAACATCCCTACCGAATACCCCAGCAAAGCACTCATCCTCGGCCCAGATGCCGAACTCTGGCGCAATGACGAGCACATCGCCTTCACCAGCTCCCCGATCCTCGTGGACGACCGCATCTACACGACGAATTTCACTGGCGAGCTCATCGCCGTCGATGCCAAGGACGGCAAGACGGCTTGGCATACCAAACTCTCCCCGGACCAAATCCACGCCTCCCCAGTTTGGGGCGACGCCAAAATCTACACCCCCTGGTTCGAGGGCACCTTCGCCATCGTCGATGAGTCCGGAAAAGTCCTCTCAAAAGCCGAGATCAAAGACGCAGAAGGCAGTGGCGTGAAAGCTCTCGCCGCCCCCACCATCTGGGCCGGGAAAATCTACCTCTCCACCCGCGATGGCCTCTACTGCTTCGGCGATAAGAACCGAGAATTTGCCGCACCTAAAAAGGCGCCTACCCCCGTGGGTCTCGGAAATATCAGCCAGCTCCAGATCGTCCCGGCCGAATTCGCCATCTCTCCCGGCATGACCCAAGAATTCATCGTCCACGGCCTTGATCGATCCGGCCGCCGGGTCGAAGTCATCACCGAGGGCCTCTCATGGGAAAAATTCATCCCACCCACCGCCAAGGTCAAAGCCGAGGTCGATGCCGTGCTCGATCCTGCCACCGGCAAGCTCACCGCCGCCCCTGACGCCGCCCTTTCCGCAGGTGCTCTAAAAGTCACCCTCAATGGCATGTCCGCCACCACCCGCGGCCGGATCGAGGCCTCCATCGGCTACTCCGAGAACTTCGAGGACGTCGAACTCAGCATGGAGCACAACGGCGAAAAAGTGAACTTCCCGCCCCTCGCCTGGCTCGGCGCCCGCATCAAGTGGCACGTCCTTGAAAAAGACGGCTCAAAGGTCATCGCCAACCGCCTCGACAACCTCCTCTTCCAGCGCACCATGAATTTCTTCGGCGGCGAGGACATGAAGAACTACGTCCTCCAAGCCGATGTCACGACCGATGGCAACCGCCGCATCAAATCCGAGGTCGGCCTCATCAATCAGCGCTACCGCATCACCCTCGTCGGGAACAAGAACCAGCTCGAGATCTCCAGTAACTACGAGCGCGTCCAGCAGGCCGTCAAATTCCCCGTCAAAGCCAACACCTGGTATCACCTCAAAACCACCGTCAAAGATAAGGGTGACGGCTCCGGCACCGTCCTCGCAAAAGCCTGGCCCAAGGGCGAGCCCGAACCCGCCGAGTGGACCATCGAGGCCCCCGTCAAGCGCCTCCACCCCCAAGGAGCACCCGGCATCTTCGCCTTCTCCCCCCAAGCCCAAAAGCGCGTCTACATCGACAACATCAAGATCACCGCTGGCGAATAGCTCACCTCGGCGAACCCCTTAAATTTTCCACTCACCTCAATAAGCTCTCATGAAAACCACCATCGGCCTCATCCTTTCCGGCCTAACCCTCCTCGCGCCCTGCCAAGACACCCCCGCCAAGGAGGCAAAAAAAGTCCCCGCCGCCAAGTCCGCCACCCCCACCACCGAGTGGCCCATGTGGGGGCATGATGGCACGCGGAACATGACCGGCACCGCCACCGACCTCCCCGTCGATATCAACCCCGGCGATCTCGATGATGAGACCGAGGCCGCCGTCCTCACCGAGGCTAAGAACATCAAGTGGGCCGCCAAGCTCGGCTCCCAAGCCTACGGAAACACCGTCGTCGCCGGCGGCCGAGTTTACGTCGGCACCAATAACGAATCCCCCCGCGATAAGAAGCAAGACGGGGACCGCGGCGTCCTCATGGCCTTTGCTGAAAAAGACGGCTCCTTCCTCTGGCAACTCGTCATCCCCAAGCTCGGCGCCGGTAAGGTGAGCGATTGGGAATACGTCGGCCTCTGCTCCTCCCCCGCCATCGAGGGCGAGCGCATGTGGCTCGTCACAAACCGCGGAGAAGTCGTCTGCCTCGATGTCAACGGCATGGCAAATGGAAACGACGGCCCCTATCAAGACGAAGCAAAGTATTCCTCCACCGATGGCACCCCCATCGAAACCACCGACCAATCCGCCGATATCCTCTGGATCTACGACATGCGCGAAGAACTCGGCGTCTTCCCGCATAACGTCTCCTCCTGCTCGCCCGTCATCGTCGGTGACACGATCTTCACCGCCACCTCGAATGGCGTTGACTGGTCCCACACGAACATCCCGAACGAGTCCGCGCCCTCGCTCGTCGCCCTGAATAAAAACACCGGTAAGCTCGTCGGTGAAGAAGCCGCCGGCGTCTCCGAGCGCGTCCTCCACGCCAGCTGGTCCTCGCCCGCTTACGGAAAAATTGGTGAAAAAGACGCCATCGTCTGGGGCGGCGGAGACGGATTCGTCTACGCCTTTGACCCCACACCCGTCCCTGATGAAGAAGGCTTCGGCATCCTCAGGGAACTCTGGCGCCACGACTGCAACCCGCCCGAATATCAGAAAAAAGACGGCAAGCCCATCAAGTATGCCACCTACGCCGGACCGAGCGAAGTCATCGGCACCGTCGTCATCTACGATGGCCTCGCTTACACCATGATCGGCCAAGATCCAGAACACGGCGATGGCCTCGGACAGATCACCTGCATCGGTCCAGATGGTAAGACGGTCTGGTCATCTAAGGAAATCGGCCGCTCCATCTCCACCATGAGCGTCGCAGACGGACTCGTCTATGCCGCCGAGTATGATGGGGACATCCACTGCTACGACGCCAAGACCGGGAAACAATACTGGGTCCACGAAACCCAGTCCCGCATCTGGGGGTCCACCCTCGTCGCCGATGGTAAAGTCTGGATGGGCACCGAGGACGGTGAACTCCACATCCTGAAAGCCGGTAAGGAAAAAGAAGACCTCGCCCTCATCGAATTCCCAGCCCCGATCTACTCCAGCGCCGTCGTCGCGAATAACGTCGTCTACATCGCCACCCAGACCCACATCTACGCCATCGGAAAGTAAGGGCCGCAGCCTCTCAACAAAAAACCGCACGCCGACAGAGGGGGAAATGTCGGGCGCGCGGTGATCGAGATTTCGCAGGAACTAGCGCTTCCGGCGGGCAAGCATGCCAAGTCCGGCAAGACCAAGAAGCACCGAGGAAGGCTCGGGCACAGCGGTGAGACCGATCACATCTCCGGCGATATTCCCGATGGAGGTAGCGGAGCCAGTCGCGAGATCGATCGAAAAGAGATCCGAACTGCCAGTTCCTAAGAACGCCGCGAAAGCCATCCCACTCGCACCATCGATGTCAAAGCCGCCGATCGAACCCGCATTGATACCGAGATTTCCCACCGTCGCCAGCGTGCCCGCGTTATTAGCTACCGTCACCAGAATATCGAGATCAGTATCGATGCCATACTGCTGAGTCGACCCTGAGCCGACCACGCTATTCGTGTAAGCGATGTGGTTAATGCTAGGATTCGCGCCCACATTAAGATCGCCGGTGGCATAAAAGACGTCCGTCTTGTCCGTGCCCAGATAGGCACCACTTGCGCCGCTGATGACCCGGTTATCATCCGTATCACTAATGATCCGGGCAAAGGTGCCACTCATGAACGCAGGATTGAAATCGAAGCCGAAGCTACTCCCCGGCACCGCATTTGAATAGTTGCCTACGACCGTGGCGCCGCCCGTATTCTTATCGATGGTGTAGACCGTAGTTCCCGTTCCGATGGCATAGACCTGGTCGCTCGCGGGACGGTAGTCCAGCGAGACAAGGGTCTCGCCGGAGTTCAAACCAGTGACGTTTTTGAAATTGATTGCAGCGCTGTTAGCGGAGTCGAACGAGCCGATCGAATACCCCCCGGCTCCGACGTCAAAGAGGCCAATAAGATTAGCGGAAAAAGCAGGTTGAGCCAGAATTGGGCTCACCGCAGCGAGCAGGAGATGTGATTTTTTCATTTTTTAAGCAAGTTTATCGCAAGTAGAACCAGCGATACTTAACAAAACGCACGCCCTCGAAAAACAGATGCGTAAAAAACACGAAATCTGCGTAATTTTTAAGCAGGGAGCGCCCGGTAATCCGCTGAATTTTCATCACCCCCACCCCACCAACCAGCGCGATCTTTGCCATCACAAAGCGACATTAAGCCCTCGGGCGCGGCAGCAACGGACCCGAGGATGAAGAGCGGTTTTACCATCGCAAAAGCTATCATCTATTCAGTTGTTTCAGCAGAAAATTACCCGATCATCCCTTCATGGAAATCGAAGAATTTGACTACATCGTTATCGGGGGAGGAAGCGGAGGCTACGCTGCCGCGCGCACCGCTAAGGAGGCCGTTGACCGGGTCGCGATCGTCGATAATGCCGAAGAACTCGGTGGACTCTGCATCCTGCGCGGCTGCATGCCCTCGAAGACGCTCATCTACTCCGCCGAGGTCCTCCACCTCGCACAGCAGGGAGAAAAATTCGGCCTCAAGATCCCCGAAGCGAAGGCTGATTTAAAAGGTCTCCACGAGCGCAAGCTCGAGATCATCGGAGAGTTCGCCGACTACCGTCAGGATCAGCTCCACAGCGATCGCTTTACCCTTTTCCGCGAGCGCGCAAAGTTCATCAGTGAGGATACCATCCAGCTCTCCGATGGCCGTAAACTGCGCGCGAAAAATTTCATGGTCGCTACCGGGTCAATCGTAGCCACTCCAGACATCGAAGGCCTAAGTTCGGTCCCCTGCTGGACCAGCGACGACGTCCTCGACCTCGACTTCCTGCCGGAGAAAGTCATCGTTCTAGGAGGCGGAATCGTCGCCTGTGAACTTACCCAATTTCTCTCCCGCGTCGGAGTCGAGGTCGTCCAGATCCAGCGCAGCGAGCACATCCTGAGCGACTTCCCGGAGCAAGCTTCGAGCGTCATCGAGGAGCAGTTCCGCGCGGAGGGGATCTCCCTCTTTACCCAAACTAAGCTCAAGAAAGTCGACCACCTCGAGGGCCTCTTCACCGTCCAGTTCGAGCATGCCGGGGAACTCGTCACCGAAAAGGCGCCCTACCTTCTCAACGCCCTCGGCCGGAAGCCGAACTCAGATAGACTGGGCCTCGACACGGCCGGCGTCGCGCTGGAGAAAAGTGGTCACATTTCCTGCGATCATTATCAACAAAGCAGTAACCCCAGGATCTGGGCCTGCGGCGATGTCGCGGGACCTTACGAGATCGTCCACATCGCCATCCTTCAAGGCGAGCTAGCAGCTCGGAAAGCCACCGGGCGCGAAGGCGATCCAGTGGACTACGATAACCTCCTCGGCGTCGTCTTCACTGACCCTCAAGTCGGAACCGTCGGGCTCAGCGAGAAGCAGCTCAAAGAGCGGGGGATCGAGTTTCTCAGCGCGGACTATCCCTTCGATGACCACGGAAAATCAATCCTCATGGAAGCGAATCGTGGCTACGTAAAAATCTTCGCCGATAAAACATCAGGCGTCCTTCTTGGCGCGGAATGCGTCGGGAAAGACGGGGGCGAACTCATCCACGCCATCGCCGTAGGAGTCACCCTCAAAGCGACCGTCAAGGACCTCCTCAAGGTCCACTGGTATCACCCGACCCTCTCTGAAATCTGGTCCTACCCGCTCGAGGATATTCAGGAAGAACTTGAAAAAAACTAGCGGAGTCGCGCATCGATCATGGCATCGAACTCCGCGATGAAACCGGGGGCCGCCCGCTCGATCGTCCCTGCAATCTCGGCATTGGTGGCATTCTTCTTTTTGGAAAAAAGTTTCATCAACTGGCGCACCCCATTCTTAGCCGCGCGGAGATCAATGCCCGTAGCGACTTCGGTAAAGACCTTCCGCAGCTCGCGCGCAGCGGCGGAACTAACCCGCTGCCCGGGGACAAGATTCGGGTGGTGCAGAAAGCGCGCGAGGAAGTAAGTCTCCATCGCCGTGCGCGAGGCATTCCGGACCGTGAGCCAAAAGAGGACCGTGCGAAAAACCTTCTTCAGCGGCTTCATCACGAGACCCCGGGTAAAGCTTCCCAGACGCTGCGAAAGCGCACGATGATCGCTCGCGAGAAACTTGGGCACGTCCTCATCGAAGACCATCCCCCGCCGCTCGAGAATCGAAGCCGCCATCGCGCGCCGCTGTTTTTTAATGAGCCATTCATCCACAAAAGGAAGCGGAATAAATTCCGAAGCCCCGGTCCCCACACTAGCACCATGAGAGCGGATTCCGGGCCGGGTAGGAGCTACAGGACCATTCATCTGCTACAGAACCACGCTTCCTAAATTTAGCGAGAAGAAGAGGAGGAAAAACCACTCCACCCGCCTTTTGCCGTCGGAACATTCCTCGCTCTGCTCACTCGCTCCATCAAGCAGGAGCCGACGATACTCTTTTAAAAGCCCGCCCTGGGCCCAAGCTCTTGAATGACCCGCATGTCCCTCATGACCGCGCAAGGCCCTGACCAAGCCACTTTGAGCCTTGGAAGCGCCTCGTCCGCCGCCGACCGCTTCTCCATACGAAGACTATCGATAATCGGCGGGGTCCTCGCAAATCCCGGCCCGCACCGGATTGAGATCAACGTAAGCCGCCATCGTCCGCGAAGCCAAACCACTCTGCACGATGACACTGTGAAAGCGATCCTCCCAAAGAGTCCCCCGGACACCGTGACGCTTATTGAACCAACGGGTGTAACGGTTGAAAATGGCAGTGACTTCAGATCGTCCAAAAGCAATCTCCTTCTTCTGCTGGGCTTTGCTGAGTTCTGAAAAGCCTTCCCATTTCCCCTCGGCAATGATTCGGGCTGAGGCTAGTTCCTCCTCCGTGAGTCCAAACTCACCCTCCGACGGTGGGGGAGGGACCTCCAGAAGAAGGTGGAAGTGGTTCGTCGTGACACAACAGCGCCGAGTGAGGCGCTTTAGACGAAGCGAAGCGCAGCCCGGAGGGTGAGAGTTTTGAGGAGTCAGAATTCTTATCAAAAGCGCTCGACCATCAGCATCAGGATACAGAATTGTTTCTTTTCTTCATCTTCGAAAAGAAACTGGCGATGCACCACCCGCGAAGTGACGTGATAGCAAGCAAGGTCAGGAAGAGTGCCGTCAGAATCGGGTGGAATGATGAGTCTCGGAGCAGGCACGGAGGGAGCTTGGATCGGAGAAACCTAGGAATTAAGAGGGTCTTTGTAATTAGTGCGGGAAATTAACCTGAAAAGGCTTGCAGTGAGTGTGGGAAATTGAACGGAAAATTAGACGTTCAAGCTCCGCGTTGGGGACTCGGAGCACGGGCCGGGCCCCGATTGAAACACTTACTCGAAATCCAGATCGAAGCCTTATTGTCATTTCCCGCTCTTGAGTAATTCGATTTTGAAACCTAAGATTGACAGCAGGAACAATGAACTGTTCATTTGAGTGCCTTGAAGTTATTTCGCACAGCTGAGTTTTTCGCAGGAAGTGGTCTCGTCACTGAAGGACTTAAGGCGATCTCGACGGTTGTTTGGTCGAACGACATCTCCGAGCGCAAAGCTCAGATTTACCAGGCAAACCATACGGGCAAGTTTGAACTCGCTGATATTTGCAACGTGGCTGGTAGTTCCATTCCTGAGTCCGATCTCTCGTGGGCGAGCTTTCCTTGCCAAGACCTTTCGCTCGCTGGTCAGATGAAAGGGATCAAGGCAAGCCGGAGTGGGATGTTTTGGGAGTGGCTTCGGATCATTGATGAAATGGAGGAGCTGCCCAAGGTGGTCTGTTTAGAAAATGTCGTCGGCTTGGTCTCTACAAACGGGGGTGCTCACTATCGGGCTCTTCATGAGGCGCTAACCTCAAAAGGCTATCGAGTGGGCCCCATGATGCTTGATGCCGTGAAGTGGCTTCCCCAGTCACGCCGTCGAATTTTTGTGGTCGCGATCCGAGATGAGTTTGATGTTTCAAATTTTACTGACGATAGGCCCAACTGGACCCATTCCACTGGCGTCATGAAGGCGGCAACTGGGCTGGAAAATTTAGTGTGGTGGAAGCTGCCGATGCCCACTGCTCCAGTCCAAGGCCTTTCCGATGTCATCGACTGGGACGCTCCCTGCTTTGATGAGGATCGGACAAAGTCCCTCCTGAGTTTGATTCCCGAAAGGCATCGTAATCTCATGGAGAAGCATGCCGCGCTTTCTGAACGCGCCGTCTTTCCCGGTTACCGGCGCACTCGTGCGGGGAAGCAAGTTCTCGAGCTTCGCTTCGATAATGTTTCCGGCTGCCTCAGAACGGCGGAAGGAGGAAGCAGTAAGCAATTTTTGATCTTAGCAAAGAACAAGCAGCTGTCTGCTCGTCTCCTGACGCCTCGTGAAGCGGCCCGCCTGATGGGTGCTCCCGATAGCTATCAGCTTTCCGATAACTACAATGACTCCTACAGCGCGATGGGGGATGCCGTCGCTGTTCCGGTGGTTCAGCATCTTGCCAAGCACCTCCTCTCTCCGCTCGCGAACGCCAAAAAATCTCAGAATGACCCTCGCCAAAAAGCTGCAAAATTTTGCCTCCAGTCATAATTTCCTGGGGAACAAAGGGCCGCTCTGCGTGGCTTTGGTGATTACAGATATCGCTAAGGACAAGGGACTTCCCCTCGATGCCTCCCAATTGCTCACGGGAGCCAATGGTCAGGTTAAAGGCCTTGGGAAAGCAGGAGTTCAAAAAGTCCTGAAGCGTCATGGAATCTCACGCGTTCTCGCCTCTGAAGGGGGACGAACGAGCCGAGGCAGCATCGGCAATATGCAGGAGTATGTGAGTTTTCTTAACGAGCTCGCGAATGATGAATCAGTGACCCTCGAAGAGGTTGAAAAATGGTGGGTCGCTCAGGTCGAAGGGTATTTCTCAGCATCTCCTTTGAAGTTGAAAATTGATTCGAGCTCATCTCTGCGAACCTGCCTTCGTTCGGTCTTTTCCGAAGCTGAAAAACGCCAAGCTCAATCTCCCGGGGCCACCGTGGTTGGTGCGGTGATGCAGCATCTCGTCGGTGCCAAGTTGGAAGTTCTTTATCCAGAGCAGGACTTCAAACACAATGGCTACTCCGTTGCCGATTCTCCCACCAAAAGAGCAGGGGATTTTGACTTCGGAGACTGTGCGATCCACGTCACGACCTCTCCTTCCGAATCTCTCATGGAGAAGTGTCAGGATAATCTCAATCAGGGATTACGGCCGCTGATTATTTCAAGTTCTGCCGGAGCCATTTTTGCGGAAAAACTTTCCTCCGGGATCGGCCTCGAAAAGCGAATCGATGTTCTCGATATCGAGCAGTTCCTCGTCGCAAATATCTTCGAATGGACCCGCTTCGACGCCAAGGACCGGAAGACAACTCTGCAAGACTTGATCACCCGCTATAACGCAATCGTGGAATCATGTGAGACCGATCCGAGCCTCAAAATTGAACTGGCTTGACCCAATGGCCGTATTCACGAGAGGGCTTTTAGTGAGTGCGGGGAATTGCCGCCTTCTGTTTCGGAGTCGTCGATTCTAGCAACTCCCTCCAATACACACAGATTACTCCTGCTCAGTAGGGGATTGAGAAGAGCAGCTTCAGACAAGCTCTTTGGAGGATGAGGGCTGGGATGAGAAAAGGTCCCTGATAAGGAGAACGCCTTGCTCTTAGTGCGAGAAACTGAACGCGAGAAACTGAACGCCTCTAACCATCTTTAAGATCCCGAAGGCTCCAGATTTCTCCGGCCAGATCCTTGAGTGAACCTCTGGGTCTTCTTGCGCCGTCTTTGCGCCTCTTACTGAAGGATTCGCGCTGGCTTTCGAAAAAGTCGTCTACGAATTTCCGTGAACCAAGGACTGCGCCGTCCTTGAAGTAACGGACTTTGCAGCGAACGACTTTAGAGATCTTCAAGTCGCGAGCTTGTTCTTTCTCAAGGCGGGCCAATTCCTTCGCGGCCTTTGCTTTGGATATCCCTTTGCGATGAACCCGCTTCCTGCCATCAGAACATTCCTCACGTTGTTCGCTCGCTCCGGCGACGAGAATTCGACGATACTCTTTCGAAAGCCCGCCTTGAGCCCAGGCTTTTGAATTGCCGGGATGCCCTTCATGTCCGCGCAAGGCTCTGACCAAGCCACTCTGAGCCTTGGCGGCACCTCGACCACCGCCGACCGCCTCGCCATAAGAGCACCACCGATAGTCGGAAGGGTCTTCGCAAATCCCGGCTCTCACCGGGTTAATATCGATGTAAGCAGCCATCGTCCGGGAGGCCAAACCGCTCTGCACAATGACGCTGTGAAAGCGATCCTCCCAAAGAGTTCCCCGGACTCCGTGACGCTTGTTAAACCAACGGGTGTAGCGTTGCAGGAGGGCACGCATGAACTCACTAAGGTCGTTCATACGACGGGTGTAGCGGTTGAAAATGGCAGTGACTTCAGATCGTCCAAAAGCAATCTCCTTCCTCTGCTGGGCTTTGCTAAGATCTGAAAAGCCCTCTTGTTTCCCCTCGGCAATGATTCGGGCTGAGGCGAGTTCATCCTCAGTGAGTCCAAACTCACCCTCCGACGGTGGGGGAGGGACTTCCAATAGGAGGTGGAAGTGGTTCGTCATGACACAACAGCGCCGAGTGAGGCGCTTTAGACGGAGCAAAGCGAAGCCCGGAGGGTGAGAGTTTTGAGGAGTCAGAATTCTCATCAAAAGCGTTCCACCATCCGCATCAGAATACGGAATTGTTCCTTTTGATCAGGCTAGCCAGCCTGCCCCTGCGGGCTCCCTTTCAGGGAGTCTAGCTCGCTCCGCTCGGTTCTTCATCTTTAAAGAGAAACCGGCGATGCACCACCCGCGAAGTGACGTGATAGCAAGCAAGGTCAGGAAGAGTGCCGTCTGAATCGGGTGGAATAATCAGTCTCAGGGCAGGCACGGAGGGAGCTTGGATCGGAGAAACCTAGGAACTAAGAGGGTCTTTGTAATTAGTGCGGGAAATTAAACGAGTGAGGCAGACTTTTCTTTGTGTGGACTACTCAGAGAGAAGTCGAACGAAGCTGACAGTCGTGTAGAACTATGAAGTGGTCCCGGGAAACGGAGCCAGAGTGATGTTGATTTAGCGCTGGTCTTTGAGGGGGCAACTACCCCGAAATAAGACCAATGAGTAAACGAAAAAGAAGACACCTAACCGCCGAGTTC
>Ga0114957_1000845_pt1 | contig 36882 bp, 30 predicted proteins | sample BantaG_FD_87175 | JGI IMG/M metagenome (GOLD analysis project Ga0114957, IMG submission 87175) | Marine algal microbial communities from Bantry Bay, Ireland - BantryBay_4 metaG | ecosystem: Host-associated > Algae > Red algae > Unclassified | place: Bantry Bay, Ireland | collected 2014-11-21
TAAGTCAAAGTGGCAAAGATGATCGTGCAAGAGTCAATCCGGATAAAGGGAATTATCATCAATTGGACTTAGGAGATAACATCAAACCCCAAGAAGAAATAAAACTTCTTACCAAGCGAAAATCAGAATTGTCAAACATCATCAGCAAGACGTCACTAGATAAAACCCATACTACAGAACAGGTCAAAGCACAGCTCAAGAAAGCTCAGGAAGAGGTAGAAAACCTAAAAGTCTTGAAACAACACCTGGAGATAATAGCAAAAGCAGAAGAGAAGCGAATAAAAGATAAAGCTGAGCTAAAGGAATACGAGAACACTGCTAGCAAACATCAACCACTTATCCAAAAAATAGAAGAACTCCTCAAGGCGAGTAATACTCAAATCCAATTACTCAGAAAGCAAAAGGAAGATGCTCTCAAGATAGCTGAACTGGAAGAACTCCGAGATTCACTTATCAATGGAGAAGCTTGTCCTCTCTGCGGTAGCCTAGAGCATCCATATACAGAACACTTACCAAATAATACAACTTCTGAGATAGACCAATCTATTGCAAAAGTAGAACAAGACCTCATCAGATATCAGAAAGAGATTGCTGATCATACCAGTATTATTGATAAGAGTAAGGCATCAATAGAACGAATCACCAGAGACATCTCAGAAGCAACACACCTACTTGCAGAAGGAAAGAAGACCACAATGCAACTCCTATCAAAGGTGGATAAGGGAAACAACATTGAGCTGAACAACATCACCAAAGTCGTCGACGACAAAGTTGCATCTATCAGGCAACATGAAGAGGGAATAGAAGCACAGTCAGAGTTGGAACATAACGTGCGACTAATTGGTCAATACTCCGAGTTATTCGAGATCGGAAAACAGTATAAAGAGCTAATTAAAGCACGACAAGAAAAATTTGAAGGAGTCAACATTAGTGATATTGCAAATAAGCTACAAGATGACTTTGGAGCAAGTAATACGAATATTGAAAAACTAGGATCGGTCATCAAGAATGAAACAAAATCTCTCGATCGCGATATCAACTTAGCCACTAAACTATCTGAAGAACTTAACCCCGTAATCATAGATCTTGGTTTCAATAACTTAGATGAAATAGAGTCACAAATATTAGACGAAAAAACACTTGATGGATTGACGACGCAGCAGAAAACAATCAATGATGAGACTATTCGGATCAAGTCGGCACTCAGTGTTATTCACAAAGATCTCGAGGAACAACAAAAATTAGACACTGACCACAAGCTGTCTATAGAAGCCTTGCAGTCTACAATTACATCAAAGAAGCAACTTGCCGATGAGCAACTCAAAATAGCCAGTACAAGTCAAGAAAAACTCAATCGTGACAAAGAAGATTTAAAAAGATTCAAAGAGCGAAAACAGAACATTGATAAACTGACTAAGGAATTCAGCAAGTGGTCACTGCTCAACAACATGATAGGTAGTGCAACAGGAAATGATTTTGCCAACTTTGCACAAGGACTCACATTGAAAAACTTATTAGTCTACGCAAATAGACGACTGGAAAAACTGTCAGATAGATACTTACTCAATAAACCAGAAAATGATGGTGCTCTGATTGTCATCGATAAGTATCAAGGTAATAGTTCTCGGTCAGTGACGACACTTTCGGGAGGAGAAACATTTTTGATGAGTTTAGCTCTGGCATTAAGTCTATCTGATATGGCCTCTAAAAATGTGAGTCTTGGTTGCCTCTTCATTGACGAAGGATTTGGAACACTTGATCCCGAGACGTTGGAGTTGGCAATGACAACATTAGAAACTTTACAATCTGAGAGTCAAAAAACTGTAGGAGTCATCTCACACGTGGAGACATTGAAAGATCGCATAGATGTACAAATTCAACTTGACCGGAATGCTCAAGGATTGAGTTCTATCAAGGTGGTTGGTTGACTTACTTCTAAATTCTCTCCCCTACCTCCCAGCACATCTCACACATCGTGAACTCTCTGGCATAAACATCAATCTACCTGCTTGGATTGGTTTCTTGCAAGAAGAGCAAAGACCAAATCCTTCATTATCAATATTGGATAATGCGATTCTGAGTTTAGATAACTTGGACTTCTTATTCCTCAAAGAGACTTCCATCACAGCCTTATTATTGATTGCATCCATTCTACTGATCCTACCGAGTGAATTCTCTGGAGTGATTGGTTGTGTCATTGCCTCAGTCGACTTGACATCAGACTCATATTGGATGATGAGTTCCTTGATTTTTTTCTTAAGTAGAAGTCTATCTTCTGGTGTCATAGCGTTGATTATCAGATTGATACAATGAGTTGAAGATAGCGAATATTATGCATATTTGCCTTGAGCATAGTCCAATGCCCCGAGTAATCTACTTAACCCTATCTCTAATGTCTCTTGATCGATGACCAAAGGTGGTGCCAATCTGAAGCTGCGATCATTAAAGAGAAAGTAGTCTACAATCACACCAAGTTCCATCGCATGACTCACAACGTGTTTGAGATATTTACGCTTAGTGACCTCCACTGCCATCAACATTCCACTCCTCCTTACATCTTTGACTATCGGGTGAGACGAGAGAGCCTCAGTCAAGAAATGTCCCTTTGTATTTACCTGAGTAATATACCCACTTGACAGTAAATACTCTAGACCTGCATGCCCCGCGGCACAACTCAGCGGATGACCTCCAAATGTGGTGATATGACCCAATGCAGGATACTTGACCAAGCTACTTATGATCTCTGGACTACTCACTACTGCACTGAGAGGTAGACCTCCTCCCATCGCCTTGCCGATACACATGACATCCGGTGTCACTCCATACTTTTGATGAGCAAACAATGAACCGGTCCGACCAAATCCTGTCTGGATTTCATCTAGGATAAAGAGTGTTCCAGTCTCTTTGCATCGATCTTGAACCTTCTGTAAATAATCGTTTTCTGGTGGATAGACTCCTCTCTCTGCCTGTACTGGTTCGATGATCACACAAGCTGTTTTGTCTGTGATCAAATCTAAGTCTGACTCAGCATTAAATGTCAAATGTTTAACTCCTGGAATGAGCGGTGCAAAGTGCATCTTATATTCATCATCAGATCTCAAACTTTCAGCACCAAGTGTGCTGCCATGGTAAGAAAGTCTGGCAGAGAGGATCTCATATCTCCCTGTATACTTTCGAGCCAGTTTAATGGCTGTCTCTACAGCCTCACTTCCAGTTAGTAGATAGTAGACTACAGAAAGATTTTCGGCTAATTGAGCTGTCAATAATTGAGCTAATTTTACTTGAGACTCCTGAATATGTTCGCCATATACCATGGTATGCAGGTGGCGACTCGCTTGTTCGGTAATTGCTTTTAGGATGACTGGATTGCAATGTCCAAGAGACGATACAGAGATTCCACTATTAAAGTCAATATATGACTTGCCATCTGTTGTGTAGATTAGACAGCCTTTGGCTTTCTCCACTTCTAGGCAGAGAGAAAACTCACTTGTTTGTCCTACTGATTGCTTATACAATTCTCTAAGTGAAGGCATTCTGTTTTTATAATTTTTGAATCTCTAAATTTATCGCTTCTGACGCTAAAGATACATACTCCTGCGTCTAACTTTTTCTCTGCATCTTGAAATGATCAGTCTGTTTTTTTTTGTTACACTTTCGTTAAAACAATTAAGATAAATGAAATATCCTGATATAATTAGGCATCTTTATACTTCAGTCCCCATGAGTCACGTATTATCCATACGTTTTAATTTCTAAAGATTAAGAATAAATAATGTATTTTTAACATCTATATTTTGCAGAGCAAAATAATAGATATTCAATAGTACTCATAAGAATCAGATGTGATGAGATTAGTTGTAATTCTAATAATGAGCCTGTTCAGTGCAGGTATATTAAGTAGTCAAGGGATTGAATTCTTCGAAGGAAGTTGGGAAGAAGCTCTCTTAGAATCAGAAAATTCTGAGAAGCTCATTTTTGTAGATTCATATACTACTTGGTGTGGACCTTGTAAGAAAATGTCCAAGAACACATTTACCGACGAGTCAGTAGGTGCATACTTCAACAACAACTTTATCAATCTCAAAATTGATATGGAAAAACCCATGGGGAGAGAGTTTGGTCAAAAATACCCTGTGAGTGCCTACCCTACTCTTTTCTTCATTGACGATAAAGGTGAAATAGTCAAGAAATCAACTGGATATAAGGATGTAACTAAACTCCTAGCATTGGGAGAAACAGTACTCGGTAGTGCTGACTTCAGCTCTAAATATGCAGAACTTTACGACAACGGTGCAAGAGATTACGAGACTGTATACAAGTATGTCAATGCACTGAGCAAAGCTGGTAAACCGTGCTTGAAGATTGCAAATGACTATCTCAACAGTAAACATGGGATGACGGAAGATCAACACATCGATTTTCTTCTTGCAGGTCTCACAGATGCGGACTCGAGAATATTTGATATGGTGATGAGTAAGAGTCAAGCAATTATCAGCAAGCATGGTGATGAAGTATTCAACACAGCTATTCTTAAGGCTGCTGACAAAACAACAAAAAAGGCGATTGACAATGACTATAAAATTCTAATCGATGAGACTACAACCAAGCTAAAGGACTATGATAAAAAATTGGGTGTCAAATATGATATGGAAGCAAATATGGAATATGCTGGAGCTTACAATGACTACAAAACATTTAGCAACATCTATACAACTTACTTTAAGAAAGTAGCAAAAAATGATGTTCAAGGATGCTATCTACTCAACAAACTCTTGAGCCAGTATTTCCTTGACAATCCAGACACAGCAAGCCTACAATTGACTAACCTGAAGACGATTGCTGAAATAGAACCATCAGAAAGAGCTTACCTCAGCATAGTTTCATATTACTCAAGCAAAAAGCAATTCGACGAAGCTTATGAAATCGCAACAATGGCAATCAAAACGTTAGAAAAAAAGGGATTAGATGTAACCCAATTAAAAAGACACCAAACTGCGCTAGAACAAAGACTTAAATAATTAGATACTAAAGTAAAAAACTCACTCCGACCATAGTGCTTAGATTAATACTCACATACCTATCAATTCTTATCTGTACATCTGCTATTTTTGGACAACTCCCTAGTAGTGAACCTACTACTGTCCAATTCAAAGTGTTGACCCTAGACCAAGCACTGAAGTTAGCTATGGAGGAAGGCAAACCATTGTTTATAGACAGTTATGCAAAGTGGTGTATCCCTTGCAAAAAAATGGATTCCGTATTTAAGGATAGAGAAGTGGCCAAAGTACTTAATGATAATTTTATCAATGTGAAGGTCAATATGGACCAACCTTATGGTAAAGACTATCAAGCAAGATATGGAGTGATTTTTTTACCAACTTTTTTATTCTTAGATTACCTTGGCAACAAACAAATTAAAATAGATCGTGTACTGACTAAGTATGAGTTAATCGCTTATGCAAATACTGCTGTCGGTAAGGCTACATTTGCATCAACACCTCCAACAAGTACACAAAGTCGAACAACACCTAAACGGTCTGAATCGACGACTAGATCTACAACTCCTAGTACTCGTAAATCAACAAATCCCCAGGCGACTCGATCCACTACAAGTGCCACTACTCGATCATCCACAGGTGCCACTGTGAAAAAATCAAGTGTTGCATCAGTAAGAAAAACTCAACCTACCCGTCGTCAACAATCGACAACACAATCTACACCTCCACCTACTCAGTCTGAAGAAAAAATCTTACATGTACTGAAACCTGAGGATATGAATCCAGAAATTCTCTATCAAGAGGCTTATATGAGTATGCAATTGATGGATGGAAGTCATTGGGCATTCGCTGAAGATTATCTCAAGACTCAAGCTAATTGGTCATCACCAAAAAACATGAAATTCGTTTTTGATTTTGTGAGGTATACCAATACACGTGAATTTAATTACATCATTAAAAATCGAAATGCTTTTAATGAGTTAATTGGAAAGAAGAATGTTGACCGAAGTATTGAAATCATTGTCTATACACGAATCAATCGAGGGATTCCAAGACCAGACTTAGAAGAAGCAATAAATCTTTATAAGTTAACTCGAGCAAAAGACCCTACTGGACTGGCCTATAAGTATTATATCAAACGTCTCTTAGATGAAAATAAGACTGACAACTTACTGCCTATCCTATCAGATTATATGATGCTTGCTAAAGACAAGGATGCCAAAATCCTTAACCTTTTCGCTCTATATACTGCAAAGGAAACAAGAAAAAAAGATGAACTCTATAGAGCAATAGAGGCTGTAACTGATGCGATCAGAATCAACTCTTCAGAACATGAATATTGGAAGACTCTTGCTATCCTTCAGACTAAAGTAGGGAACTCCGACAAAGCCATAAGAGCTGCAAGAAAATCCTTAGAACTGACACCACCTTCCGATAAAGAATCTATCGACTACCTCAATGGATTAATTAGAAAAAATCGCTAGAATTTAAATAGATTTCCTGTACTTTATCAGAGAGTGAGCCTATCAGGTGCAATATCTAAGTCTGTAATAGAATGACCACCCTTAAGGTTTTTCATTTCCATGTCAAACAGTTTATTGGAGTGTGTTGTACTCAAGAGAGCTCCTCCTACATCTACCCAATTTTCCCAAGAAGTATAGACACCCTTAACTGGTATTATACCAACATACATATAATATCCAGTGGGTACATAGTTAGCATCTAATGCCCAGATATAAGTATCTCCTGGCGTAACACCACCCGATTCATAAGTAACTTTAAGACCTTGTGCTCCTGAATCATCTGGCAGATCTACAATCTCTCTTGTGACACCGGAGTCATTAACTTTAAAGTTAGCAAACATCCAAAACGAATCATTACACCAAAAACTCCATGCCTTTGAGATTAATTTTTGCTTTTTATCAGGATCAGTGATGAGATTACCATCCTTAAATACTGAACCGTCAACTTTGTCAAGATCTAGGATAACTTCATTATCACCCCATTGCACATTAGCAATGTTTGCACCTTTGTCCCAATAATAATGATGATTACCCATAAATGTCCATTGCAAGTAACCTAAAGAATCCCATGCTGGCTTGTTAGTAGCTGCTAGCATCTTTTGAGCTAATGCATCACCATCACCTGCTATTGTCTCAGGCATTTTCTTTGAAAGAGTAGCTGTACATGCTACCATAGCAATACCTAATATGAGTAGTACTCCGAATATCCATTTCAATATTTTCATAATTTTAATACTCTAATTGCATAATACGAATCGTAACATTTAAATCAGTAAAGTGTTTAACATGAAATAACATTACATTTGTCTCATCATGCAGTACGTTATTGAAGGACTAGGGTTTGGAGTATTTTTGGCAGTAGCGATGGGTCCTATATTCATCATGCTGAGTCAGACTGCTATTGAGAAAGGATGGCGTTCAGGTATAGCCGTAGGTCTTGGAGTCTGGATTAGCGATATTCTCTATATCTATTGCAGTTATCGATTCATCAAATCTATTGAACCAACACTGAATAATCCTATCTTCCGAATTTGGGTAGGTACGATAGGAGGTGCTCTACTCATTGCATTTGGTATCATACAAATTCTAAAAAAGAAAAAACTTTCACAAGAATCGTTCAAACTTACTGCTAAAAATTTAGCGCAAAGCTTTAGTAAGGGTTTTGCTGTGAATACTTTCAATCCTTTTACACCAATCTTTTGGTTAGGACTTGTCTCGACTTATATCATTGGTAGAGGCATCAACTCAACTGAAGCATCTATATTATTAGGAACGATAATGATAGTGATTATAAGTTCGGATAGTGCTAAGGTATTTTTAGCGCAATATATTCGTAAAAAACTGAGTGAAAAACACCTTCATTACATCAATGTGATTTCAGGATCTTTCTTAATTGTTTTTGGATTGGCTATGGTCCTCCGAGTGCTTTAGTGTAATGACACCAGATCATCAAGAATATTCAGGGCTTCATTAATGTAAATATCTTGACTCCTCAAACCCATCCATCTTGATTCTTCAGCCGATAACGAGAACCTTCGTTGAACAGATACCGTTGTCACTTGCATCAATGGGTTATCGCTATAGGGAACATTTGAAGCATTTCTCAATTTTTCATTTTTGAGGAACTCATATGATCTGTAATCTGAGAGATTTAAAGGCACACTTGTCTGAGCATACAATTCTTGAAGTTCTATAGCAACTTCTTTCACATTTTTAAAACTTAGGTTAGAAGCTACTCTTATCTTACTCATGATATTTATAGTCCTTAACTTATTTCCCAAAATTGTAAACTCTTCATAGTCTGTTGGCTCGATCTGAGACCAAAGCAATGCATTTTTTTTAGTATTCTCAGTAACTGCTACCGAATCCAAAATACTAGGTAATACAATATCTGGTGATACTCCTACAAGTTGAGTTGCATCTCCATTCACTCTATAGTATTTCATAAAGGTATATTTCAACCAACCATAATCATTTGATCCAGGAAGATCAGTAAGAGCTTCATCTTTGAGGTTTTCAAAAGTTTGCACTGATCCTTTGCCATACGTCCTACTCCCAATAACAATTGCCCTCTTGTAATCTTGTAAAGATGAAGCAAGTATCTCAGCTGCAGAAGCACTATTTTGATTAGTCAATACAATGATGTTACCTGTATATACTGGCTTTTTTGATTCACTTTGATAGATCGAGATCCTATTCTTTCTATCCCGAGTTTGTAATATCGGCCCTTTACCTATCAAAGCTCCTATTATGGACAGTGACTCATCTAAAATACCTCCAACACAATCTCGCATATCTATGATGAGAGATTTTATGTTGTTATTCTCAAAGTGCTTCAGATAGCTAATCACATCTTCTGCACTGCTCCCATTCTTACCAATAGACAAAGAATTATAAAACTTACGAATATCAATGTAACCTACTTTACTCGACTGTTGACGACTTAATATTAATCCCTTAACTTGCTCTCCATAAGAGAGTATTTCTTCCCTATAGATTTTTACATCTTTTTGTATCGAATCTCCATCTAAAAAATGCACTGTTAGAGATGTCCCTACTCTGCCTCTGATAATACTAGCAACTTCAACAATTGTAGCATCTTCAAACCCATGATACTCTCCATCTTGTAAGGTAGCTCCTAGTATAATATCACCAATTTCTATTTTCTCTGTACGCCACGCTGGACCACCTATTACGATTTGTTCGACTTGATGTTGACCATGTTCATTCACAATAAACACTCCTATACCAACTTCCTTACCGGTAAGTTCGACGTCGTAATCCTGTTTCTCAATTTCTGAATAATAAGCACAATATGGATCAAAAGATTGTACGATAGCATCTAGATAATCTTCAAAATAATTGATTTTATCTTTAATCCTAAGCACATTAAATTTCCCTCTCTCACGATTGTAAAATTCTTGCTTAGCTGATGTAAGCAAAGAATCTCTTGAGATTAATTGGATAGATTTCTCTTGAGCTGCCTCATTTAAAAAACCATTGAATATCTCTAAGATATTGTACTTGGCATACCTTATGTATCTCTGCTCTAATTCTTGATCTGTTTTTATATATGTGGTGAAGTCCTTCGCGATATTATATTCCTCACTTATTGTAAAATCGATGTTAGAATCTTGTAATTCCTCGAATACATCCAAATTTCTTTTTACACCTTCCAAGATATATTCACGACTTTGTTCAAAAAAAGTCAAGTCGTTTTTATTCAATTGATCATCTAGATCATAAAGAAATCTACTTAGTTGTGAGATCTCTTCTTCATAGAGAAAAATCTTATCTGGATCTATGATATCTATCCAATTTGAAAATAAAATTGTTGAAAAGACGTCATCTATTTTAGGAGGTGAGATGTGTTTTTCTTCAATATGTTTTAGTACCTCTTCTTGAAGCAACAATAAGAGCTGAGTAGTATCTATCTCTTCGACAAATGAAATGGTTTTACTATCAACTGATTGCGAAAATATGATGTTACTTGACAGCAGCGTCAAGCAGCAGAGCAATGCAAGTATATCAAATATTCGTTTCAATGAAACAAAATTTACTATGATTTTGCATTGAGTAAATCATTCATGATATAAAGAGCTTCTTCAAGGTAAAAATCTTTTTGAGTTATTTCTATCCAGTCAGTATTTCGTTCGGCCTTTGCTTCGTCTTTTGCTATTGCTTCTGCATCAATTGATAGATTCTTAATTACAAAAGTCTCCACATTTTTATCAATTACTGATTCGAACTCTTTTGATTTCAATTCTTTATCATTGAGATAATTACGGTAAGATTCAAGGTGCAAACTAAACTCACTTTCATCTCTAAATTGTTTTATCAATTTAGATTGATCCCAGACTAGATCAAATTTAGGATTTGTCTTTACTCTTTCTGCACTCATCTTGATGAGTTTTTCCTTATCCTTGATTTGGTAGACATCCTGATTGTAATCAAGCCTTTCAATTTGAGTCCATGGTAGAGCAAAGTCGTACTCTTTTTCTCCATATTCTATGTTGCTATAGGTATCAGGTAAGACGATGTCAGACTCTACACCTCTGAGTTGTGTAGATCCACCATTAATTCTAAAGAATTTTTGATTGGTCAACTTAATCTCACCCAGTGGTTTCATATCATCCATACCTTGGATATATTGATCAAGGTTCTGGAATCTTTGGACTGTTCCTTTACCAAAAGTAGCTTTACTACCAACTATAATTGCACGATTATAATCTTGTAAAGCTGCAGCTAATATCTCTGATGCTGATGCACTAAACTGATTTACCATTACGATCATAGGACCATTGTATTGGACCTCAGCGTCCTTGTCATCGTAGACACTTGGCTTTCTTCCGTTGGCTTTGACTTGAACGATTGGACCTTCTTCAATAAAGAGTCCAGTCATCTTGATTACATCCTGAAGTGAACCCCCACCATTATTACGAAGATCTAGTATAAGACCATTGACATTTTCTGCTTTAAGTTTTTCTACTTCTTTTGCAACATCTACAGCACAACTATTCCCCTTTTTTCCTTCAAATGAACTATAGAATTTTGGCAATTTGATATATCCAACATTTTCTATAACATCAGGCACATCTAGTATCAGCGACTTAGCAAATGACTCATCCAATATGACTTCGTCTCTAACAATACTGATAGAGTGGTAAGAACCGTCTGCACGCTTGACACTTAGTATTACAGTTGTGCCTTTGTCGCCTCTTATTTTTGATACCACATCATCCAATCTCATGCCAGTAATATCAAGTGTTTCTTCTCCGTCTTGAGTGACAGCAGTGATGAGATCATTTACCTCTAATTCCTTACTTAACCATGCTGGCCCTCCTGGTACAATAGACACTACTTTAGTGTACTCTCCATCTACAGACAGTCTTGCACCTATTCCTTCAAGCTTACCACCCATTCTGATATCAAAGTCCTTTTTCTCTTTAGGGTTATAATAGTCACTATGCGGATCAAATACATGTGTGATAGAGTTAACATAATTTTCGAATCTATCAGATCTTCTTATCTTTTCTAATCGTTCATACCAATCATCGAAGCTCTTTCGTGTTTCTTCTATCGCCTCAGTAGTAAGCTCTAGTTGAGTCAATGCCAATGTACCAGTTGTATCTTTTTCTTGTTCGTCTAGCTTGACATCTATCTTATTAATTATATCCATTTTTATAGATTTCCTCCAGAGTTCTTTCAACTCTTTTACGTCCTTTGCATACTCTCTATTTTCAGGATTAGTTTCATACTTTTCATCTATTGTAAAGTCCAACTCACACTCAAGAACTTCATTATAAATTCCATTCGATCTGTCAATTGCTGCATCTAAAAGTATAAGACTCTTATCAAAAAATTCTAGACTTCTATTTGTAATTTGATCATCAATATCATTCTGATACTTTTGTAATTCATCCACTTCACTTTGCAACAAAAATCTCTTAGTATTATCAATTGACTTGAGGTATTCACCAAAGACTTCATTAGAAAATTTGTCATTCAACTCCTTGGGGCTGAAGTGAAGTACATCAAGATATTTCAGCACAGCTTCTATGATTGCACTTTCTTTTTCCTTTCCATTATACTCAGCTTGCCCAAATGCTATACAAGTAGAACAAACTATCATTATGCTGACAATAATACTTCTCACAATAATTAGATTTTTTTATTCAATAACGCTTTCCAAATTATACAACCTCAATTTAAGCGATATTTTCTTCAATATTATTCTATTTAACGCCGTAATAACATACATTGTTACATAGATTTAAATCAACCCTTCTCTGATTAAATCATGGAGATGGACCATACCTACATATTCTTTACCATTTACAACTAAAATTTGACTGATACTATGCCTTTGTGCAAGGGCAACAGCCTCAATTGCAAGCGTATCCATTTGTAATACTTTTGGGCTATTTGCCATGATATCTGAAGCAATGGTATTACTATGGTCTCTACCATCAAGCAGCATTCTACGGAGATCTCCATCAGTTATTATCCCTACGACATAATTCTGGTCATCCACGACAGCGGTTGCACCTAATCCTCCTTCTGAAATAGTCTTAATCACTGAATCTAATCTATCATTAACGTTGTTAGCTGGTTTAGAATTTTCGGAATAAAGGTCACTAGTCTTGAGGTATAATCTTTTACCGAGACTGCCACCTGGGTGAAATTTCGCAAATTTTTCTTTAGTAAATCCTTTGAGTTCCATCAGGCTTACTGCGAGAGCATCTCCAAGTGCCATCTGTGCAGCTGTGCTACTTGTCGGTACTAGGTTATCCAAGTCCGCTTCAGGAGTTTGCGGTATGAGTAATAGACCATCTGCTAATCTTGCTACACTTGAGTGAGGCCTTGACACCATAGCTACAAGATGGTTTCCATAACTCTTAATTAATCCAGCAACTGCTATTGCTTCAGGTGTTTCACCACTGTTTGACAAGATGATTACAACATCTGTATTCTTAATCATACCTGCGTCACCATGGATAGCATCGGCTGCATGCAGAAACATCGAAGGACTGCCTGTAGAGTTGAGAGTTGCAACTATCTTTTGTGCAATGATTGCACTCTTCCCTATCCCGCATACTATAATTTGAGATTTGCTCTTGTAGATATCTTTAACAACTTTAACAAATTCAGCATTGATGAGTACCTTCAAAGCATTAAGACTCTTTATCTCAGCTTCTATAACTTCCTGAGCTCTTTTTTTTACATCAATATTCATACGCTAATATAGAACTTTGTTGTATATTCAACCTATGTCAATTCTCTTGGTTCAATTTAACAATTAAGCCGTTGTAAGATAATTGATTTCCAAATTAGTGACTTAAATCAAAAGATTACTTCTGTACAGAGATCCTAATCTGGCACCCACAAATGTAAACAAACCATGAACGGTAATACAATTATAGATCTACATCAGAATCTTGAAAACTTTTTTGGATTTAAAAAATTTAAAGGAGAACAAGAAAAAATCATTCATTCGTTACTTGATAATAATGACACTTTTGTCATTATGCCTACAGGTGGCGGGAAATCTATGTGCTACCAGCTGCCTGCATTGATACTTGAAGGCACTGCCATTATTATCTCACCTTTGATTGCTTTGATGAAAAATCAAGTTGATGCTATCAGAGGTTATAGTGACGAAGATAGTGTAGCTCACTTCCTTAATTCTTCTCTAAAAAAGAGTGAGATACAAACTGTCAAACAAGATATCGTTGATGGTAAGACTAAGCTACTCTACGTAGCACCCGAGACCTTAGTTAAAGAGGAAAACATCCTATTTTTTAATTCTGTAACTATCTCATTCGTAGCAGTTGATGAGGCTCACTGTATCTCTGAATGGGGCCATGACTTCAGACCAGAATATAGAAAGATTAGGTCAATGGTCGATAAAATTAATAGTGAAATTCCAATTATAGCATTGACTGCAACGGCGACTCCGAAGGTACAGTCTGACATTGTAAAAAACCTACAGCTTAAAAATGTAAATACCTTTGTATCTTCCTTCAATAGAGATAATCTCTACTATATAGTCAAGCCAAAAATTAAGAAAAAGAATGCTACGACTGAAATCGTGAAATTTATAAAACAGCATGCCAACAAGTCTGGTATCATCTATGTACAATCACGTAAGTCAACAGAGGCGATTGCAGAAGTACTCCAGGTAAATGGAATAAATGCTGCACCATATCATGCAGGTCTAGATGGTAAATTGCGTAATAAAGTTCAAGATGACTTCTTGATGGAAAATATCGATGTTATTGTAGCAACTATAGCATTTGGTATGGGAATCGATAAACCAGATGTGAGGTTTGTAATTCACTACGATATTCCTAAAAGTATTGAAAATTACTACCAAGAGACTGGTAGAGCCGGAAGAGATGGAATGGAAGGTATCTGTCTCTCATTTTATGATTATAAAGATGTTCAGAAACTAGAAAAATTCTTAAAAGACAAGTCTGTTGCTGAACGTGAGCTTAGCCTCCAATTGATGGATGAGGTAATGGGATATTGTGAGACAGGTGATTGTCGACGTAAGTACTTACTCCACTACTTTGGAGAAGAGTTTGATGCTAACAACTGTGACAATAAATGTGATAACTGCAAACACCCCAAACCAGTAGTTAAGATTAAAGATGAAATGGTAACTGCTCTTGCCTCTATTATTCAATTAAAAGAAAATTATAGTATTAAAGTCATAGTTGACTTTTTGATGGGAATCAAAAATAAAGACATCAGAGAACAAAACTTCGATAAGCTCTCATACTTCTCTAGTGGCAAAGACCAAGATGGTATCTTTTGGTTCAGTGTTATTAGGAAAGGAATGCTCATGGGGTTCATCCGTAAAGTCATCGAACAATATGGAGTACTCAAAATTACAGAAAGAGGTAAAGCATACTTAGAAAATCCAACGACAATTGAGCTTGGAATCAACAGAGATTACGAAGAAGTAGAGGGAGGTGATGTCATAAGCAATTCTGGAGGTGGAGCATTGGATGATCGACTTCTTACAATGCTAAAAGACTTAAGAGGTAAAGAAGCTAAAAGATTAAATCTTCAGCCTTGGGTCATCTTCCTCGAGCCAGCATTAAACGATATGGCCACTTTCTATCCAATTAGTATCGATGATATGCTCAATATCAGCGGAGTATCAAAAGGAAAGGCGCAAAAATTTGCAAGACCGTTTATAGATCTCATTGCTGATTATGTCGAATCAAATGAAATAGAGAGACCAAGTGACATTGTTATCAAACAAGTAGCAGATAAATCAAAAGCTAAAGTGGCAATCATCCAAGGTACTGATCGCAAAATGCCACTTGAAGACATAGCGCAAAGAGCAGGAATGAATCTCAATGAGCTATTCAAAGAAATGAATATGATTGTGTTGTCAGGGACTAAGCTCGACTTAAACTACTACATCGAAGACCATTTAGATGAAGAAGTAGTAGATGAAATCTATGAATACTTCGATGATGCAGAAAGCGATTCAGTAGACGCAGCGTATAAAGAACTTGTCGAAGATGATATCACTCTTGAAGAAATTCAAGTAGTTAGACTCAAATACCTTAGTGAATTTGCCAACTAATATCATGATGAACATTTGGATTATCAATGGCCCAAATCTTAACTTAATTGGCTTGAGAGATATCAATATATATGGTGAAGCGACATGGGATGAGACTCTAGGAAAGCTAAGAAGTGAATTCCAATCATCCACTCTCAATCTGCATTACTTTCATTCAAATCACGAAGGCTACCTCATTGATAAATTACAGGAAATTGGTTTTGAAGAAAATACATACGGAATTATCAATCCTGGTGGACTCACTCATACGAGTATTTCTCTCAGAGATTGTATAGATGCTATCAATACACCTTTCGTAGAAGTCCACATTTCAGATATTACTAACAGAGAAGAATTTAGGAAAGTTAGCTATATTACTGATGTCTGCACACAGAGTATTATCGGCAAAGGCATTGAGGGTTATCGCCAAGGAATTAATTACTTGTTAGCAAGATATGTGAGTAAGTAAATAACTGCTTTTTCAACTTCTTGGTAAGTGCTGATTTCCGCTTGACTCGCCACTATTAGCAATTGGAGCTGTTTCTTTTCTTTGATTAAAATTTGATCTTGGTGTATTCTCAACGCTTCCCTCATCCACCGTTTGATTTGATTGCGCTTCACGGCCTTTCTGTAGATTCGTTTAGGAACAATAAATGCAACTTCAAACCCCGATCCAACTGATCGATATGGAGAAGATTCCCACAACCAATGAATTCGAATGGGATACGATGTTTTTCGTTTCCCTTGCTTTAATACTTTAGATATAATCTCACTCTTTTTAATCTTTTTGGAAAGACCGAGTGAATTGTTGCTACTACCCATAAATCTCTATTTACATGAGTACAGTAGTAAGCCTCAAAATACAAGAATTCTGAGTGCTAGAGAGAAATAGACTATTTAGTATATGTTGCGTCAGATACAGTAAGCTTAGATCTTCCTTTAGCTCTCCTTCTAGAAAGAAGTTTTCTTCCGTTCTTGCTTGCCATTCTTGCTCTAAATCCGTGCTTATTCTTTCTTTTTCTTTTTGACGGCTGATACGTACGTTTCATAATAGTCGAATTACATTAATATAGCTCTCCCTAATTTGGGATTGCAAAAGTAACGGTTTTTATTAATTATTGCCTAATTTATCTTAACTATTCATAGAAATAAGGAATTCATCATTGTTTTTCGTACTTCTCAAGTGATTCTTGATAAAGTTCATTGCTTCATCAGGCTTCATATCTCCTAGATGCTTTCTTAAGACAAACATCTTGCTCAATGTTGCATCATCATAAAGTAACTCTTCTCTTCTTGTACTTGATTTGACAAGGTCGATTGCAGGATACATCCTCTTATTAGCAAGAGATCTATCAAGCTGAAGCTCCATGTTACCAGTTCCCTTAAATTCTTCAAAGATTACTTCGTCCATTTTACTACCAGTATCAGTCAGTGCCGTAGCTAAGATTGTGAGTGAACCACCATTCTCTATATTACGTGCTGCACCAAAGAACTTCTTAGGTTTCTGAAGCGCATTGGCCTCAACTCCACCGGACAGAACCTTTCCAGATGAAGGTGCTACCGTATTGTAAGCTCTAGCTAGTCTTGTAATTGAATCAAGTAAGATGACCACATCGTGTCCACTTTCAACGAGGCGCTTAGCCTTTTCTATTACAATATTAGCTACTCTTACATGATTATCAGCTGGCATATCAAATGTGGATGCAATGACTTCAGCATTTACACTTCTTGCCATATCAGTTACTTCCTCTGGTCTTTCATCAATCAAGAGTACAATCATATAACACTCAGGATGATTAGTTGCTATTGCATTTGCAACATCCTTGAGTAGAAAGGTTTTACCTGTTTTTGGTTGTGCTACAATGAGTCCCCTCTGTCCCTTTCCGATTGGTGCAAAGAGTTCCATCATTCTATTACCATAATCTTTCCCTGCAGGGTGAGTTGTCAACTTAAACTTCTCATCCGGGAAGAGTGGAGTCAAATAATCAAATGGTACTCTCTCTCTGATCTTAGCTGGAGCTAATCCGTTGATACTTGACACTCTTAAGAGGGCAAAGTACTTCTCGCCTTCCTTTGGAGGTCTGATAGCACCAACTACCGTATCACCCGTCTTTAATCCAAATAATTTAATCTGTGATGGAGATACATAGATGTCATCAGGAGAGGTAAGGTAGTTATAATCTCCTGACCTTAAGAATCCATAACCGTCTGACATCATTTCGAGTATTCCTACTCCTTCTATTACACCTTCGAGTTCTACATTGAATACTGGTTCTTTTGGCTCAGGCTTTTGCTTTTGCTTATTCTGATCATTCCTATTGTCCCTTTTATCGTCTCTTCTATTGTCGTCTCTTCTATTATCATTACGATTATCGCTACGTTTATCTCTTTTATCATCTCTACGATCGTCCTTTCTATTCGTATTATTGCGGTCATCTTTTCTCTCTGTAGACTGACTCTCAATCTTCTTTTCTTCCGGTTTTCCTTCTTCCTTATTACTATTTGCAGTGTTTTCACTATCAGCTTTCTTTCTATCCCAGCTTGAATCTTTCTTTATTGTTTGAGTTTTAGATTCTGCTGCTGCTAGTCTCTGTTCTACATTCACTTCTTTTGTAGCTTCTTTTGATTCTCTCTTTTCTACTACTTGCTTAGGTTGGGCTACCTTCTTTGATGCAGGAGCTTTCTTCGCCTTAGACCGAGGAGTTGGCTTTTCTACTTTTTTAGGGCTAGCTGGCATGTCTTCTACTCCAATAACAGCTTGTTGGTCAAGTATTTTATAGATTAAGTCTTGCTTACTGAGTCTTTTGTAGCTTTTGAGGCCAATCTTTTCTGCAAGTTCTCGGAGTTCTGGAACTAGCATATCGTTGAGTTGTAATATATCGTACATAATAATAAATAGGGTGCCGTAGGATTGTTTCAATAAACAATGTGGCGGGATGGTGAATGAAATATTAGATGTGATTAACACTATATCCTTTGGGTAAGGAGTGTTTCGAATGTAAATATATGTTTAAATATTGAGTTTCAAAAACCTATCTTTGCATTTCTATTAATATAAACAGCTTAAGAGATTATGTTGCAAGTAAAAAACATCAGGGAGAGTGCCACTCTCATGAAGAAGAGATTAGTAAAAAGAGGCTGGGATCTATCCAAGTCAGAAGTGCTAGATCAGATTATCTCTGTCGATGATACAAGGAAAAAAATGCAGACGCTAAGTGATGCAGAACTTGCAAAAATCAATAGTCTTTCTGATCAAATTGGAGGGTTATTCAAGTCGGGAAAAAGAGATGAGGCAGAAGGACTCAAAAAAGAGATTGCCGACATAAAAAGTAAAAACGAAGGCTATGCTACACAACTCAAAGAAGCACAAGATCTCTTAGAAGAACTCTTACTCTCTGTACCCAATATCCCTCATGAGTCTGTTCCTGTTGGCAACACTGAAGATGACAATGAAGTGTATAAATCTTGGGATCATCCACTACCAATAGTAGATGGGAAGCCACATTGGGATTTAGGGATTGACTATAATATCTTGGACTTTGATCTCGGCACTAAGATTACTGGTGCAGGCTTTCCTGTCTTTAGAGGTAAGGGATCTAGACTTCAACGAGCACTAATCAATTTCTTCTTAGATGAGGCAACAGGTGCTGGATATGAAGAGATCGTACCACCACTCTTGGTAAATGAGGCCACTGCTCGAGCAACTGGCCAACTTCCAGACAAAGATGGACAAATGTATTATTGCGAACGTGATGACCTCTACCTACTACCTACTGCGGAAGTACCAGTGACTAATATTTATCGAGGTGACATCGTAAATGCAGAAATCCTCCCTATTAAACTGACTGGATATACACCCTGTTTCCGTAGAGAAGCAGGTTCATATGGTGCTGATGTGAAAGGACTCAACCGTGTACACCAATTTGATAAGATCGAAATAATCCAGGTCACAAAACCAGAAAATTCATATCAGACTCTTGAAGAAATGCTTGACCATGTAGAACAACTGTTAGTTAAATTGGAACTTCCGTACAGAATACTTCGTTTATGCGGTGGAGACTTAGGATTTACATCTGCTCTAACATTTGATTTTGAGGTGTACGCAGCAGCCCAAAAGAAATGGCTAGAAGTTAGCTCTGTTTCTAACTTTGAGACTTATCAAAGTAATAGACTTAAGCTCCGCTATAAAGATAATTCCGGCAAAAAACAATTGGCTCACACATTGAATGGGAGTGCTTTGGCATTAGCTAGGATAATTGTTGCCCTACTTGAAAACAATCAAACATCAGAAGGCATCGTAATTCCAAAAGTACTCAGGCCATACACTAAATTTGATATAATAAACTAGAGTAGATAGACAATCTCGACAATAAACAAGAGTAAAAAAATTTAGACTATGAACATGACATACATGATTATCGTTGGAGTTTTCAGCTTAATTGGCTTCCTCGTAAGCAATAGGCTCAAGTCCAAGTTTAACCATTACAGTAAAATCCCTAGCTCTGGTAACGCTAGCGGAGCAGAAGTGGCAAAGCAAATGCTTACCCACTTTGGCATTCACAATGTAAAAATCGTCCAAGGACAAGGCATGCTGACAGATCATTATAATCCAATGTCCATGACTATTAGCCTCAGTCCTGAAGTATACCAAGGAAGAAGCATCGCATCTGCAGCAGTAGCAGCACATGAGTGTGGACACGCTGTTCAACATGCAGAAGCATACGCAGCTCTCAAGATGAGGTCTGCTATCGTACCTGTGGTTGGCATTTCTAGTAGAATTCAACAATTCCTGTTTATGGGAATGATGGTAGGATTCGGAGTTGGATCAGGAGCATTTGGTAATCTCTTATTGATAGCACTTACCATCACTTTTGGAATAACTGCACTCTTTAGTTTGATTACTCTCCCCGTAGAGTTTGATGCAAGTAAGAGAGCACTCCTTTGGTTAGATGAGACAGGCAATACTACTGGAGAGGCTTATGATGGTGCAAAAGATGCGCTGACATGGGCAGCAATGACATATATTGTGTCTGCAATCTCAGCTCTAGTCATGTTTTTGTTCTTCTTTCTGAGAATGATGGGTTCAGATTAGTAGGTTTGTTACCCAACTAACAAATTTAATAAATAGAGAAAACGTAATAATAATGGAAATAGAGAGTCTATCAAGCTCAGGAGAATCAACCATGAGTAAAGCAGTTGATCACCTCAAAACAGATCTAACAAAAATTAGAGCTGGTAAAGCCAATCCATCAATCTTAGACGGCATCATGGTGGAATACTATGGAACACCTACTGCACTGACGCAAGTAGCTAACATCAGTATTGCTGATTCTAAAACACTGAGTATCCAACCTTGGGAAAAACCAATGTTAGCTGTAATCGAGCAGGCAATTTTTCAAGCTAATCTTGGAATCACTCCAATGAATGATGGTGAAAACATTAGAATTTCTATCCCACCATTGACAGAAGACAGAAGAAAATTGCTAGTAAAACAAGCAAAGGCTGCAGGAGAAGAAGCGAAGGTCAGTATTAGAAATGAAAGACAAAAACTCATGAACTTCATCAAAAAAGAAGTCAAAGATGGTTTCCCAGAAGATCAGGGGAAGAAATTAGAAGCTAAAATTCAAGGATTAGTTAATACCTACTCAACAAAGATTGACGACATCGTGAAGTCAAAAGAAAATGAAGTAATGACGGTATAGTTTTAGATCAATTGATTTATAAAATGACTAGAACCTTCATCTTTCCACACAAAAGATGAAGGTTCTTTATTTCAGCTCATGGAGCACAACCTCAATCCCATTTGAAACCCAATGTTTCTTAACTTGGTATTTTACACTTAAATCTCTATACTCTTTAGGAAGCACATCATTCATCACATTAGATGTGATGATATATTTGTCTTTACCAATGTTGGCAATCGCGTAAATGCATCCAATATCCCTTAGTGTTCTGTACTTACTATTTCCTTTTAATGGAAAATACGTACCAACCATACTGCAATCTATTGACTCTTGATGAAGATAAGCCTCCATGTCCACTACTAAAGATTGATAAGGAACATAGGCAAGACTACTATCCCACCCTTGAGAAATATCTCGAGGATAAATTATTAAGTGACTGAGTAACTGTGTACAGAGTATTCCTATGATCACTATCAGCTTTACTTTTCGAGACCATCTGCTTACAAAGATCTCTCTGAGCACCCAAATTAAACTCAATAGAATTAATGGGAGGTAATACCGATGTCCTGTCAGTCCAGCAAAAGGTGTTGTCAAAAGTAAAAGTGCAAGGAAAAGAATCAAAATCAACTTGAGGTATTCGTTCTTTAATATGTCCTTAGTAGGCACCTGATTTACTAAGAGTAATAAACCTATGCACACCCAAACTACTCTGCCATAATCGAGTAACCTCCATGCCATTATACCTATATTATAGAGCCATGAATTTACATCTACAAGTGATATACTAGACTTCCACGGAGATCCATCATGCACACCTATCCAACCTGAGTTCAGATAGTGCAAGAGATAATAGACTAATATAATACTGAGAGCCGGCAAACTCATTTTGACTGTCTCAATGTATTTGTTTTCTACCCAGAGTAACCAAAGACCTAGGCATCCAGCAACAACTATTCCTCGGATACTGATCATGCTTAGCAATATCAATCCCATGACTATTGCCATCTTTTTACTCTGCTCTCTTCCACTTAAGACAAGAAGTAACCCAGTAATAAGAATAAGGTCTGGCGAGACTAATGACATCTGAGCCAAGAGTGTAGGTTCTGATAAGAGAACCAAGGTAGCGATCCAATGTAAGAGACGATCATGAATGACTCGACCTATTATCTGATATAAAAGGAATACAATGGTCCATATGAATGGCAGCATAGCAAAATGAGAGACTACTAGGGTCTGACCAAAAATCTTCCAGCAGATAGCCAGATAGTAGCCAAAAAAAGGAATGTGGCCGCTATTAATCTCCTCTGGCAAGAATGAGGGTACTAATTCTGTTTCAAAAAAATAAGATGCATGCTTGGAAGCGAGTTGTATTGTATCCCAGAAAAATGGTGAGCTTGAAAAACAATAGACAAATGCAGTAACAAGAATAAAAAGCAGCACAAGGTCTACTCCAAATAGAGATTGACTAAGTGCTTGATTTGGTGTTACCTTTGGCAATAGAATAAAGGATTTAGTAATTTTTTGTAAAGAAGTGGCTTTTTTTTTATGATAATACTATCTTTGCATTCCTTTTGGAAAAAGATAAAAATAAGTACTACCATGCAAATAGTTAACGTAGAAGCACAAGAAAGAAACTCTTTTGGAAAATCATCTAACAAATTGATTAGAAAAGAAGGACTCATTCCAGCTGTAATTTACTCTAAAGAAGGAGTAAAACACTGCAGTGTAACTAATGCTGACGTCAAGCACCTCGTATATACAGCAGATTTTAAACTTGCAGAGATTGCTATTGATGGTAGTAAAGCGAAGTGTACTCTTCAAGATATCCAATTCCACCCAGTAACTGACAACATCATCCACATGGACTTCCTCGAGCTTATCGATGGTCACAATGTCAAAGTAGATGTGCCTGTGAAGTTCAAAGGTGTATCACCAGGTGTAAAGGGAGGTGGTAAATTGATGCCCTCACTCAGAAAGGTAAAAATTAAGTGTACTCCAGAAAATATTGTTCCTGAGTTATTCCTTGATATTTCTAATCTTGAGCTTGGTTATTCAGTTAGAGTTAAAGATATCGAATTACCTGAAGGAATCGAAATCATGAATAATGGTGCTACTCCAGTTGCTTCAGTTGAAATTCCAAGAGCACTGAAGACAGAAGATGCTGAAGCTACAGAAGAAACTCCAGATGGTGCAACTGCAGATGAGGCAGAAGCTCCAGCTGCAGAATAACAGCTAAACAATTAAGAATTCATGTTATTGGAATAATTCTTGATGTATTACTAATTAAAGTAATATGTTATGAACCGTTTCATTTTTATCATACTGATATCTCTATTCACTTTAGGATCAGCTAAATCGCATGGTCTTGATTACTCAATTCCCTATGATCGGGAAATCACTAATCCAGATAAGAGAAATCAACGCAGTGAGCTCGTTGCATTTGCTAAGACATTTTTAGGCACGTCGTATAAATCTAGACAATATTGCTCTAATGGATTTGACTGTTCTGGATTTGTACAGTATGTCTATCAGCACTTTGATATCAATCTCAGTAGGACAAGTACTGATATGGCTAAGCAAGGACGGCGAAGAACCAAACCTATTGAAGGTGATTTAGTGTTCTTTTCGAGTGGGAGAAGGATTCAACATGTAGGTATCGTAACACACACTGACAAACGTGGTATTCATATCATACATAGTACATCATCTAGAGGAATCATCGAAGAGTGTATTCAAGAATCCCAATATTGGAGACCAAAATATGCCTTCGCCAAAGATGTAATTTTAAGTAAGCGGTAGAACTAAATAGTGGCTATTAAAGTTGAATTCATGGGCATAATTGCTACAATAAAAAAATTGTTAGGTTTAAAACAAACTATGATAAACATAATACTATTCGGTCCTCCTGGATCGGGAAAAGGAACTCAAGCAGAAAAGTTGGTTGAGAAATTTGGTCTTGTACATATTAGTACCGGGGATCTCTTTAGATATGAGATGGGCAATGATACACCACTTGGCATAAAAGCTAAGGAGTACATCAAAAAAGGCGAATTAGTACCTGACTCTGTTACAATCGGTATGCTTAAAAATAAAGTAACTTCTCATCCCGAAGCTAAAGGATTTATCTATGATGGATTCCCTAGGACTATACCTCAAGCAGAAGCACTTGACCAAATGCTAGCTGATAATGCTCAATCAATCGATGGTCTCTTTGCACTTACAGTTGATGATGATGAAATCAAAAAACGAATACTCTCTCGTGGAGAGACATCTGGAAGAGCAGATGACTTAGACGAAGACATCATCCAAAATAGAATTGAAGTTTACAATACCAGCACCTTAGAGGTCTATGAATACTACAATAAGCAAAATAAAGCAGTCTCTATTGAAGGGTCAGGTTCGATAGACGAAATCGCAAACAGACTTCAATCAGCAGTCAAAACTACTCTATAACTTAATGTCAGATCAGTCATTTATAGATTATGTCAAAATCTCTTGCAAGTCAGGTAATGGTGGATCTGGATCTGCACATTTCTTTCGTAATAAACTAGCACCTAAGGGTGGTCCTGATGGTGGCGATGGTGGTAGAGGTGGACACATTATCCTCAAAGGAAATAAGCAACTCTGGACATTACTCCCTCTCAAGTATCGGAAGCATATCAAAGCAGGACACGGAGGCGCAGGTGGCCGAAGTGGTAGGACAGGAGCAGATGGTACAGATATTTACTTAGAAGTGCCTATTGGCACTACAGCTAGGGATGCAGAGACAGGAGAATTTCTCTTCGAGATAGAAGAGCACAATCAACTCCAAATCTTACAGCAAGGAGGGAGAGGAGGCAAGGGTAATACTCACTTCAAATCACCAACCAATCAAACTCCACGCTATGCTCAACCAGGAGAAGAAGGAATGGAAGGATGGATGATTCTAGAGCTCAAGGTACTTGCAGATGTAGGTTTAGTGGGTCTACCTAATGCTGGTAAATCTACCCTACTCGCGAGCATTACCGCTGCCAAACCCAAGATAGGTGCCTATCCTTTTACAACATTAGTACCCAACTTAGGTATCGTATCGTACCATAATAATCAATCATTTGTAATGGCCGACATCCCCGGTATTATCGAAGGTGCTCATAAAGGGAAAGGTCTAGGTTATCGGTTTCTCAAACATATAGAGAGGAATGCAGTCTTGCTTTTCTTGATTTCAGCAGAGAGTGATAATATCAATGCTGAATACAGAGTCCTGATCAATGAGCTAAAACAATACAATACAGAGCTCTTAGATAAGCAACGGATACTTGCTATCACTAAGGCTGATCTGTTAGATAATGAAATCAAAGAGCTTATAACTTCTGAATTAGAAATAGATGCTCCATATCTCTTTATCTCCTCTGTAAGTACAGAAGGTCTCCAAGACCTCAAAGAGCTTATTTGGACCGCAATAGATCAAGAGAGTAAACACTTGGATGACACCGTTCATTTTGCCAAATACGGGGAAGAGGAGTAGCTAGTTTAACCAGATTAAATTGAGAATGGAAAAGAAGATGGATGAATTATATGTTATCTTCTTCTACATATCTATCTCATATTTAAAAACAATCTTCAGTACCCAGAGCCAATGCTCATTTGTACTTTTCTTTCTATTTCTGTTACTTGATTCTTGAATACTTCATCAGTATCCATCATATCTTGTACTGCTTTGAGTGAGTAGATCACAGTACTGTGATCTTTCCCTCCAAAATCATCTCCAATACTCTTGAGTGATTTATTGGTGAAGTGTTTAGCAAAGTACATTGAAAGCTGTCTTGCAATCACAACTTCTCTTTTCCTTGTACTAGATTGAATTTTCTCGACAGAGACCTTGTAATGCTCAGCAACAAGTTTTTTAATTTTTTCGAGAGCTACTTCTTTATCTGCAGAGACTACGTAGCGTCTGATAATATCTTTAGCCAGGTCTATATCTATCTTCTTGAGATTAAGTGTAGACTGTGCAATCAATGAAATCATCACACCTTCTAACTCTCTGATATTATTGACCACATTGTGACAGACATACTCAAGTACATTAAATGGAATCTTATCAAGATCTTCTTCTAATTTATCTTGCACAATGGCCATTCTTGTTTCAAAAGTTGGCGGTTGGATATCCGCTGAAAGTCCCCACTTAAATCGACTAATGAGCCTGTCTTCCATATTGGCAAGATCCTTAGGTGCTCTATCTGACGTTAAGATTATTTGCTTTCCGCTTTGGTGTAACCTGTTAAATAGGTTGAACAAAATCTCCTGAGTCTTGGCTCTACCTGCAAGAAATTGGACATCGTCCAAGATCAAAGTATCTATATGCTGATAGTAAGAGAGTAAATCATCAATTGTTCCTTTCTTGATAGCATTTATTATCTGATTGGTAAACCTATCAGTTGTAATGTACATCACATTATTCTTAGGGTGCTGTGTCTTGATTTGATTCCCTATAGAATGTGCTAAGTGTGTCTTCCCTATCCCCACTCCACCATATACAAAGAGAGGATTAAATGCAGTCTTACCAGGATTATCTGATATCGCCTTACCCGCTGATCTTGCAAGTCTGTTGCAATCTCCTTCAATGAGCTTAGCAAATGTATACTTAGGATTTAGCCCTGAATCAATTTTGACTTTTCTTATACCAGGGATAATGAAAGGATTCTTTATTTGGTCTGAGTCAATTGTAGTCTGCTGTTGCTCAGTGGAATTCGAAAATTGATTTTTATTATCGAGGAGAATTATATATTCTAACCTAGCTTTTGTTCCTAACTCGGTAACTATACATTTCCTTAAGAGAGAGAGGTAATGCTCTTCAAGCCATTCGTAAAAATATTTATTGGGAACTTGTATTGTTAAAATCTCTGATTCAAGTTTAACTGGTATGATTGGATCAAACCATGTTTTATACTTTCTTTCGTTGATATTATCCTTTATGATAGTGAGACACCGGTCCCATACTTCTACGTGTGTGTTGGTCATATATCTTTCTCTACAAAAAATAAAAAAAACTCAGACTCTAGTCATTAGAGCTTCGTAAAAATTAAAATACCGAATATCAGTTCAAGGGACTAATCAACTTGGGATTTGATAATTGAATACTACAAAAGTTCACTAATTTCTTCAAAGAAAAAAGGAAATCGAAACCTATTTTTGAAGATAAATATTTAACAAAGATGATTCTTAGAGATAGTGAAATATCGTATATGTAACTTACCCAAATCTAGTAGAATTAACATTAAGATTAATAATATACGTTTATTTGACAAAAAGATTTTTACATGTTTGGCATTTCGCTTTGTTGTTATTCTCAAAATACAGATCAATCCTACCAAGCAAAATACCTCCGTATCCTACTTGATTTATAAATACAGCTTCTCCTCTTTTATTTTTCTTCGTTTGCATTTCTTTTAAGAAGGTATGAGTATGACCTCCTAAGATCAAATCTATATTGTCAGTCTCCTTAGCTAAGACGACATCACTTACCTTATCTTCTCTGTAACTATAGCCAAGATGTGATAGACAGATCACTACATCACATTTTTCTTCATACTTGAGTCTATTTGCAACTCTCTGAGCTTGTGTGATTGGATCTTGGTAGATAACACCTTTACTCAGCGTGACAGGGACCAATCCTTCAAGCTCTATCCCAAGACCAAAAATACCCACCTGTATTCCACCTACCTCTTTGATTACATAATCCACAAGGTGCTCTGAGAGTGCCGTATCCTGTACTTGATAGTTACTCATTACAAATGGAAAGTCGGCATGCTGTAATTGTTTGATAAAACCATCTATCCCTGCATCAAAGTCATGGTTACCCATCGTCGCTACATCATATGACATCTCAGTCATACACTTCATCTCTATCTCACCACCGAAGAAATTGAAATACGGAGTACCTTGAAAGATATCACCACTGTCTAGCAGAAGCACATTTTCTTCTTCGTTTCGGATTGAATCAATCAACTTTGCTCTTCTCACTACTCCACCAAGACCTTCATTACGGCTTCCGTCCATCGGAAATGGATCAACTCGACTATGTACATCATTGGTATGAAGGATCGTCAACTTAGTGACCTCCCCACGATCAAAAAGCTGAAATGGAAATTGATTTACTCCAAGGAGTAATCCACCCTTCCACATTGCTTGGATAAACTTACGTCTTGATTGCATGGTATTCTATTTAATAATTCGAATGCTCGGATTATGCTCTACGTTCTGTCCATTTGCAGTTATCTCTTCGATTCCAAATATCAATAAATATCGGATATACATTGCTGTATTTGTTTGTGGTAGACCTATCATAAATGGGCAAGTATCCCCGCCGTTTGCTACGTAATCTGGAAGAGCTACAAGATAATTCATATCATCTTTAAGAGGCTTTCCTCTAACCATGATGTCTTCAGCTATTCCGTTTCCCATTTTAAACGTCAATCCTTCACTTACTGGCCAGCCTCCATAGTCAGCAATTCTATTACAGAGGTTTATAACATCTTTGCCACTCATCTCCACTACAACTAAGAGATTATCAAAGGGCATTAATTCAAATATCTTTCCCTTAGTAATCTCACCTTTAGGCAGTTCATTGATTCTAATTCCTCCATAGTTCTGAACTGCAAAGTCCACATCCAACCCCGTATGCTTAATTGACTCACTGAGTAGTAGGTCAGCCACAAAATTTCCCATGCTTGAGTTCACCTTGCCTTTGACGAGATCATTTGCATTGATTCCAATGACCTCATTCATCTCTGCATCTACCTCTTCTCGATACTCCGATACCATCACTTCTAATGGGTGGTCACATATAGATTCCATTTGGTCTATCCTTAGGTTTTCATTTTCCGCTGTAGCTAAATGCTGAACTGTCTTACACCCCGACAGAATCAAGGTAAGACAAAGAATCAATCCTATATTAAACCCTTTGATCATCCTAAGAAACTTTTAGTCTCCTCTCTGATAGCACGCTTAGCAATCTCTAACGATTGAGAAGCTTTTCCGCTTTTCTGCTGGAGCAATTCTAAAAACTCTTCAGAAGTGCCTCCTGATTTCAAGTCACTAGTTGATTGAGTGATCTGTGATTGAACATTGGTCTTGGCCTGTGAGATGATCTTCCACAATGAGTCACTTACGTAAACTTGCTGTGCTAAGTTATGCTCATATTCCTTCTGAATAGAGACAAGCATTGCTTTTGATAGGTTTTCTGGTGTGATCTCTTTTGTCAATAATCTAAAGATAAGATTCTTCATGTCAACTCTTTCGCAGAAGAGCATTAATCGTTCGTAAGCTTGGAGTTTAAGTGGTAGCTTCTGGGTAGCCATTGACTGTTGATAGTCAAGCAATGCTAGCTTTTCTTTGTTTGTTAAGAATTGTTTCAATATGAGGTAAGAACTTGCTAACACTACCAATGCTGGCAGAGTATATTTTAATATTTCAAAGAATGCTCCCATAAATTTAAAATTTTACCGCAAGGTACTAAAGTCTTTTCTCAATCACTCATAAGCTCTCTCATCAATCTAAGATCGAGTAACTGGATTCTATCAGCTTTACAATGCCTCTTAAATTAAGTATTGAGAGACACAATTCTGCACTAAACAGTAAAATTGAGTCGCGGTTAAACAATAGTTAAATAGAATTTAAACTAAATGCTATCTTTGTCGCCGTTGTTATAACAATGAATCGGCGAATGTGACGAAGTTGTGACATCGCTTAATTAAAATTAGAACCTAAAATATTTATCATTCAAATTCTCCATTATGAGAAAAACTATAACAAACATCGCAAGTCTATTTTGTCTTATCAGTTTGATGGCAATCAATGCAAATGCTCAAAAATTTGGATACGTCAACAGTACAGAAATCTTAGCTGAATTACCAGCAATTAAATCAGCAGACTCAGAACTTGAGGCTTATCAACAGCAACTTGTAACTAAAGGGGAGCAAATGGTCAAGTCATTTGAGGCTAACTATACTAAATTGGCAGAGCAGGCTCAGGCTGGTACTCTATCTAATGTGCAAATGCAACAAAAAGAAGCAGAACTCAGCCAAGAGCAACAAACTATCCAAGCTTACGAGGTTGAGATTCAAAACAAACAGCTTAAAAAAAGAGAAGAACTCTATCAACCTATCCTTGAAAATGTCAATAATGTACTCAAGGCAATGGGCGATGAAGGTGGATACACTATGATTTTTGACTCAAGCACTGGAGGTATACTTCATGCTGATGATACAAATGACCTTACTTCTACACTTAAGTCTAAGCTTGGTATTTAATCCAAGTAGAGTTTAACAAGATACACGCAAAGAGGGATGTCAAGCAATTGACATCCCTCTTTTTATTTTTAATTGAATTATGAACTCTCATCCTAGTTTTCGGCGTTACTAGTTTTTGATCTCTCTACAAAGAAAGATCAGTTATTTTCAATCAAACAATACGAGATTATGTCTGATAGCTGGCAAGTAGGTAAGAAAAAGACCAAAGGGATAAAAAAAGATGCAGAGTATGCTGTCTTAGTCGCTGTGGCAGATAAGAACCAAACGAAGGAACAAGCTCAAGAATATATTGATGAGTTGAAATTCTTGGCAGAGACAGCTGGTGCTGAAACAAAGAAAATTTTTATCCAAAACCTTCAAAATCCGGATAAGCGGACTTATGTCGGTAAGGGTAAGCTAGAAGAAATAGTACTCTATGTCGAAGAAAACGAAGAGGTCAATATGGTCATCTTTGATGATGACTTAACTGGTAAGCAAACAAGCATACTTGAAGAAGAACTCAAGGTTAAAATTATTGATCGGAGTAGCCTTATTCTTGACATCTTTGCCAAGCGAGCTCAAACAGCACAAGCTAAGACTCAAGTAGAACTGGCTCAGATGCAATATATGCTCCCTAGATTGAGAGGACTCTGGACTCACCTCGAAAGACAACGAGGAGGTATCGGAATGAGAGGACCAGGAGAGATGGAGATTGAGACAGATAGAAGGATAGTTAGAGACAAAATCTCACATCTCAAAACTAAGTTAGAAAAAATAGACCGACAATCTCAGACACAACGGAAGAATCGTGGTGACCTGATTAGAGTATCACTTGTAGGCTATACCAATGTCGGCAAGTCTACACTGATGAATACTCTCAGTAAATCGGAAGTCTTTGCAGAAAACAAACTCTTTGCAACACTCGACACCACTGTACGTAAAGTGGTCATTGACAGAATGCCATTTCTACTTTCTGACACTGTAGGATTTATCAGAAAGCTGCCTCACCATCTCGTTGAAAGCTTTAAATCAACTCTTGATGAAGCTAAGGAAAGTGACTTAGTACTCCACGTAGTTGATGTCTCTCATCCGACTTTCGAAGATCAGATAGCGACTGTCAACAAAACACTCAAAGAACTTGGTGCTGATGAAAAGCCTACCGTGATGATCTTAAATAAGATAGATGCTTATAGAGATAGATACTTCGACGAACTCTTAGACGAACCAACAAAAATGGAAATCTTAGGTAGTCTCAAAGACAGATTAGCAAATGAGTATGGTGTACAAACTATTATGATCTCTGCAAAAAACAAGGAGAATTTGAGTGGTCTCAAAGCTCTCCTCCAAATATTGATTGGAGATCTCTATAAAGAACGCTATCCTTATATTACTAAAACTTGGTAAATAGAGACTTGATAATATTGAAGTGATTTAATATCATTTCGTTAATATATTTGCATCCCTTTGCTTCCCAATACTTCAGCTTTTTATCGTTATTAAATCACTTCATTTACACAAAAGTGATATCATCCTAAAGTAAAAACATTTCAAATGCTAAAGAAATATGCAAAACTCCTTACGAGATATTGCCTCTACCTTCAACCTGGTGAAAAGCTTTTCATCAGGAGCACGACTCTAGGTGAACCACTCGTAAGAGAAGTCTATAGAGAAGCACTGAAGCTCGGTGCAATTGTTGAATATGAACTGAGCATGATGGATTCAACCAAAATCTTCTATGAGGAGGCTAATGACATTGCACTCAAGCATACTCCAACCCTCTATAATAGAGCAATGAGAGAGTTTGATGCCTACCTCTACATCAGAGCTCCTTATAATCTCATGGAAACAAAAGAGGTAGATAGCTCAAGGCAAAAAATTAGGCAAGAAGCGGTTGCTGAACCAAGTAAAATTTATTTTCGTCGGACTGGTGATGGAGAAATGAAAAGAAGTCTCTGCCAATATCCGACTAATGCCAATGCTCAGATGGCAGGGATGTCATTGGATGCCTATACCGACTTCGTTGCTGAAGCGTGTTATCTCAATGAAGACGATCCTGCCTCACATTGGAAGGCACTGAGTAAGAAACAACAAAAGATAGTTGACTACCTCAACAAAGTCTCATGGATGCGGTATAAGGCAAGTCACACAGATATCCAATTCAGTGTAGAGGGTCGAACTTGGATCAACTCAGATGGTAAAACTAACATGCCAAGCGGAGAAGTCTTCTCCGCACCAATAGAAGACAGTGTCCAAGGAAAAATTCACTTCACTCATCCGAGTGTCTATCAAGGCGTAGAGGTAGAAGGTATTACACTTACCGTGGAGCAGGGCAAGGTAATTTCATACTCAGCAGACAAGGGTCAAGAACTCTTAGATACGATCTTTAATATCGAAGGTGCTGATTTGTTTGGGGAGGTAGCGATTGGAACTAATTATCAAATACAAAGGGCAACTAAAAACATTCTCTTTGATGAGAAAATAGGCGGCACTATCCACATGGCTGTTGGACAAAGTTACTATCAATGTGGAGGTAAGAACACCTCAACTATCCACTGGGATATGATTACTGATATGAGTAAAGATGGACAAATCTATGCCGATGGAAAACTCATCTATGAGAAAGGTAAATTCTTATTATAATCTCTAAATGTAGGAACGATGCTACTATATTTGCAACATGGTTTACTACATAATGAGGTTATTAGTAAGAGTAACTCTACAGTTATACTATAGAAATGTAGAGATTACCGGTACTGAAAATGTTCCACAAAACGAATCTGTTATTTTTGTTGGTAATCACCCTAGTGCCTTCATGGAACCAATTTTGCTTGCATGTTGGACAAGAAGACCACTTCATTTTATGATTCGAGGTGATATGTGGAATAATAAGGGAATGGCATTTTTACTGAACGGCATCCATGGAGTTCCCGTCTATCGTAAAAGTGAAGGCTACACTTCTGCTGATGCAAATAAGCGGACATTTGATCGTTGTGTTGAACTCATTGTTAGTAATAAACTCCTATTAATCTTTGCTGAAGGATCACATCAATTAGTGAGAAGACTCCGTAGTCTTAAGAAAGGAACTGCAAGGATTGCTCTACAAGCTATGGATGAAAATCCAGAGAAAGAAGTCTACATCGTACCAATCGGAGCAATTTTCAATGCTCCTCTACTACTCAGAAGAGATGTACATATCTCTATAGGCAAAGCCGTTCCACTAAGAGCCCATATCAGTTCAGAATCCCGTGCTATATCACTTAATCAAATCACTAATGTCATTAAAGATGCTCTGAGTGATGAATTACCTTCACTTGAGAGTGAAGAAGAACTCATCTATGAGCAGTTCATTTATGAGGAAGCAGCATTTGGCAAACCTTTTCAACAACAATGGAGGGATGCAGAAAAAAAACTTCATGCTTTGTCAAAAAACGAAAAGAAAGATCTTATAGAGAAGACCAAGTCAGTAGATACTAATCTTCAAAATCAAACTTTAGCTAAGAGTCTCCACAGTGGACATTGGTTGCTCTTGGTCGTACTCGCTATTCCAGCTTGGATTGGAAAAGTCCTCCACTTTATTCCAATAGCTCTTAGCGAACGAGTCACTCAATCTATTGTTAAGAAAAAAGAATTTTATAGCTCTTTAAGAGTGGCAACATTATTAGTATTTGTGCTCTTATGGTATGTACTCCTCAGTATCTTGTCACTTATCATTATTGGCAATCTCTGGCCTATAATTGCTATTCTAATTGTAGGATTGATCTCACTGCCTTACTTTGATCTTTGGAGGATAGCTCGAGCTAGGTAACTCAAGCTATCGGTCTAGCCAAAGTTGTGGATCAACCTTGCGCTTACCTTCCCAGATTTCGAAATGAAGAAGGTCGCTGACAGTTCCTATAGATTGATTCTGTGAGACTTGATCACCTTGCTGGACGAGTAAGTTACTGACTGGCGAATAGAGATGATAGATTCCTTCGCTTTCTATCAATACTAAGTATCCATTTTTAATTTGTTCTACTTTAGCAACACTTCCACTTCCTATCGAACTTAGTGATTGAGATTGAGAGGTACCAATATCAATTCCGTTATTGACAATGTAAACATCAGTGAGAGTCGCATGACGTTGCCTTCCAAACCTAGAGACTACAGCTCCATTGATTGGCCAAGGCAGATTTCCTTTTTGCTCTCTGACTGTCTTTTCAGACGTTGGGATAAGAGTTGGTTTAGATTGAATTGGCTGAGTACTTATTTCTGGATTGTCTATCGATTGTTGAATAAAACTTTCAATTCTTTGATTGACATTTTTTCTATACTTTCTCGATTCAGCAAGTTCAGACCTAATACTAGCTTCTTTTTTACTGAGTTGTTCTACAAGATTTTTTTGGATACTAAGTTCTGTATCAATTTTTTCTTTTTCTTGATTGAGTACTCTTTGTTGCTTAGTATTTTGATTGATTGCAGCTTGATAGCTTTTGTAGAGTGTATGTGAGACGTTTTCCGCCTCTACAAATTCTGCCTTTTTCGCTTCGATGTGAGTTAGGTACTGTTCAGCCAGTACATTTTGGCTAAGAAGTCGATTAATAGATTGAGTAGACAAGAGCATGTGTATTGGACTAATTAAGCATTGTCGCTTATAATTAGCAGCGATGATGGCATAATACTCTGCGTTGAGTTCATCCTTAATCCGATTGATTGAGTCTAATTCAATTGATGTCTTTTGTGCTTCTTCTTGTAACTCCACCATTTCTTTCTCCAAAAGACTCACAAGACTTCTTCTGTCTTCTATTGTTTGCCTAATGACTTGCAGCTCTTGCAGTTCTGCATCTTGAGTTGATTGCAATTTCTCTAAATAGCGGTTAGACTCATCTATCTTTCTGTTAAGTTCCTGTTGTTGGATTTGGAGATCCTGTTCGAATTGTGCATCTAGATTAAGAGAGATTAAAGTGCCCAATAGCAGAAAAATAATAATAGGACTACTCATCTTTTGGACTGACATATCCATTCTTTTGAGCTAATTTTTGATAATTAGATGCTTGAGCGATATCACCTACTTTGGTAAATAATTTTCCTATCAAATGATAGATGAGTGGATCATTAGATTCGTCTATACTATAGTTCTTAATAATAGATTCTATTTGAACTCCTTCGCATTTACCTATGAGTAGATTGATGATCTCTCCCATCACAATTCCTCTTGAGTTACCACCACTTACTAGCTTCATCTCTTCCATGTATGACTTAGCCTCGTCATTATTTCCTGATTCATACTGCCCAATACTTTGCCAGAAGTAACCATCAAACTGATTTGGATAATAATCTATTGCTTTTTCTGAAAATTGAATGAGGTCTTTATTCTTCTTCATGTCGTAGAGTAGATTCATCTTTTGAGTCCAAACTGCAAATACGTCATCATTGAGTTGGAGTGTTTTATTGTAACTCTTCAGTGCCGGCTCTAACTCACCTGTGAGATACATAATATCGCCTTTAATCGCATAAGCTTTTGCTTCATCAGGATAGCTTGAGGTAATCTTCTCTGAGATTGATTGTAAAGCTGAAACTAATTGTGGATCTCGATCTATTTGTAGTTGCTCTACGTAAGGGATTAATTCCATGATTTTTGCATCAAATGGAAGGTTAGGGTTGTCGATTAGTGGAGTAATAGCATAGAGGTATTCACTATCAGAAGCAGCTTTGACATCCTTAGTTACAATCTGTCTATTAGCGATGACATTACTCTCATCTATCTCAAGTACGCGTCGATAAATTTTTTCTGCTGCCTTTTCTTTACCGAGCAAGAGATTTTGATTTGCTAGAGCATTGAGTATTTCGATATTTCGTGGAGATGACTCCACAGCTAAGTTTAATATTTCTAAGCCTTGTGCATAGTCTTCTCTAGTGTTGACAATCTCCAACATTTTGAATGTTGATTTGTCTGTCACACCAAACTTAGTCTGGATTGCTTCAAGAGTCTGTAGACTTTCTTTCCAATTTCCATTTTGCTTAGCATTACTTGCAATTCGATAGAGAAAAACAGAATTGTCAGGTTCCATTTCACTCACAGCCATCAATTCTCTATTAGCTGCTGTGAAGTCCATCATCATTTCATTTATATCGACGACTAATAATCGATACCATTTATTGTCAGGATTAAACTCTACTGCCTTAATGGCATAGTCAAGAGCCTTTCTGTATTTCTCATTAGTGACATGGAGTCTTGCAAGTTGGTAATGGACTTCTGGGTTACGTCTATCCATCTCCAGACACTTAATCAAGTTTTCTTCTTGCTTATCTAAGTTAGATAGGTACTTATCTAGTTCTGCTTGGATGAAAGTA
>Ga0114957_1000848_pt1 | contig 36832 bp, 33 predicted proteins | sample BantaG_FD_87175 | JGI IMG/M metagenome (GOLD analysis project Ga0114957, IMG submission 87175) | Marine algal microbial communities from Bantry Bay, Ireland - BantryBay_4 metaG | ecosystem: Host-associated > Algae > Red algae > Unclassified | place: Bantry Bay, Ireland | collected 2014-11-21
CGAAACCTTCAACGATTTATTAATACAAATTATGGGGCTAGAAATACTGACTTCTTTCTGTTCAGAGTCAGTAAACACTTCTCTTAAGGAAATACTCCAGCACATGACTTTAGGAATTAGCCTACTTCTCTTTTTCAATCTGACTTTAGTTGCACAAAATTCTAAGGAATTTTCTTTGGATCATTTCCCCTCTGAGGCCATAGACTCAAATATTATTGTCCAAAGAGGATTGGTTGACAAATTGGATGTCCTCAATTCTTGTGATTGGAAGGGTAGAGTGGGTAAAAAAGTAGATGTATTTTGGCTAAAGACAGATCGTGGTGATTTTTTAGGCCATGTGTATGAGTACTTCATGGACTGCGATAATTTGCGATTAATATATTGGAGTCCCAACGCTAGGGATATATATCCAATTGTAGATTTCATGATTGAGGATTTAGAAGAAGATTCTCAGTTTGTTTCCTCACCAAAGAGACACCTGAAGAACAAGAAGAAATACCAAAAGTATTTAGAATAAAATTCAATACTGGTTAATCTTGGCACATTACCTCTCCGGCCTCCTTCGACTCTCCTTCTTCAACGCCTGATGTTTCTTATTATTAAGCCGAGTCAATTTTGCCGCTCGACTAGGTTTCAATTTCTTACGAGGCTGTGGTATGATCAGTGCTTCGGTAATCATCTGGACAAATCGCTTGATCACCAACTCTTTATTTTTGTGCTGACTTCTAGATTCATCGCATTGAAGTAATAAGATGTTCTCTTTATTGATGCGATTGGCTAGCTTTTCTGATATTAACTCCTTTTCTTTATCTGAGAGGGCGAGTGATTCTTGTACAGCAAAGCTCAGCTCAATTTTTGATGATACCTTATTAACATGCTGACCACCAGGTCCACTACTTCTGATGGCTTTGAATTGTAATTCTAATATGAGCTGGTCTTTATCCATGACATGCAGAGAACGCTGATCTAGGCTAAAACATTCCCATAGGTACGCCACTTCTATCTAAATTTAGAGATGAAGACAACACTACTAAACTATTCAGTTGAGATTCATGAAGATTGAATTTAGTAGAATTAAAGTTTTTTAAAGATGACCTCTTTGTATTCCCATCCTGATTTATCGATGACATCTTTGATATGATTTCTCATTTCTTCAGTATTAAAACTGTATTCATAGATGATGTTATCTTCTGTTGTTTCAGTAAAGAGGATTTTCTTTGCTTTGCCTTTACCAATGGCCATTTTTTTACCTTTAAATTTACTTTTGGATTTTGATAAACTAGTGATTCCCTTTCGATAATCTACAGTGAATTCCTCATCTTTTGTCCTAAATTGATGCTTCTTTTCGTTTAGCTTTATTTTGATTTTAAAGACTTTTTTCTTGCCAGACTTTGCAAAGATTGTTTGCCATTCCGCATCGACGATTCTCCATTCTGCAATCAGATCTACGCCCTCATCACTACCATCGTAAATTTTAAATGGTGCTGTATCTCTATTAGAATCAAGTAACATATTCCTAAGAATTTCCTTGCTTATTGGTTGGGTCTGTGCTACACTGACTTGGCTGCAAAGTGCTGTTATGAGTAGACTTAAAAACGTCATTTTTGTCATAATTAGTGTTTGTTTAATTTGCCCTTATTAGACGAAGAGATAGATAAATCGTGAACCAGAGAGTATGTTTTTATTTTGAATAATCGAAATCTTATGGTTTATCAAGCCAATAACATTCCCATAATCATGCAGAGGATATCTTTTTCGTTACATATTGGGCTAAGTAGTCAGTTTCCATAAAACATATATTGAATATATCATGTTGGATTTTTGAATACAATTCACAAGAATATCGTTTGTATGGATTTGTCAGTAGAAAGTTAATTTATATGACAAAATGGCTGTCTTCTTGTTAAAAATCATTGATATTCAGACAATTGTACAGACAAATCACCTTGGTATCGCTTTTGACACTAGAGGTTAACTCATAGATTATATAAATATGTTTGAAGACTTTTTAAGATTAATGAAGAACGACGAAGAAGCAGAGTTTGTACCAATGTTTTCAATTGTTGATGAAGATGAAGAGACAGGAGGTGATAAAAATTCGATGCCAGAAGAATTGCCAATTTTAGCACTTAAGAATACCGTTTTGTATCCTGGTGTTGTCATTCCTATCACTATTGGCAGAGACAAATCAATAAAGGCCGTACAAGCTGCTCATGAAAAGGATAAACTTATTGGGGTGCTCTCTCAACTAGACCAACAAGAGGAGTCTCCTCAGACAAAAGATTTGCATAAAATTGGGACAATAGCTCGCGTTATCAAATTGCTGAAGATGCCTGATGGGAGTTCTACAGCGATCTTGCAAGGAAGACGGCGCTTCGAGTTGAACTACATGAGTCAGGAAGAGCCTTTCTTGAAGGGTGTTATAAATCCTAAAACCATGAATCTGGTAGAAGATCAATTAGAGCATAATGCTAAAATGTCTTCGATTAAAGATATGTCTAGAAAGATTATTGAGCTTTCTCCAAACATTCCTTCTGAGGCTGTGATAATGTTGGATAACATTAAAAATGACTCTTTCTTACTCAACTTCATATCTTCTAATTTGAACATTAAAGTGCCTGTAAAACAGAGCATTTTAGAGCTCGACTCGTTACCAAAGAAAGCAGATCAGATATTGAAGCTGCTCAATGAGGAATTGCAGATGTTACAATTGAAAAGTAAGATTGAAAATAAGGTCAAAGGGGATATTGAAAAGCAACAGCGTGATTATTTTCTAAATCAGCAATTGAAAACGATCCAAGAAGAGCTTGGAGAAAATCCATCAAAGGAAGAATTGGTCGATTTAGAGAAACGAGCAAAAGAGAAGAACTGGCCGGACTATGCTAAAGCTGCATTCGAAAAAGACTTCAATAAGGCGAAGCGTATCAATCCTCAAATGGCAGAATACTCCGTGACACTCAATTATTTAGAGATGTTATTGGACTTGCCTTGGAATGAATGCACGGAAGATAATTTTGATTTGAAGAAAGTGCAGGAAGTCTTAGACGCTGATCACCATGGCTTGAAAGACGTGAAAGATAGAATTGTCGAACATCTTGCCGTATTAAAGTTGAAAGGGGATATGAAAGCACCTATCATCTGTTTGGTAGGCCCTCCAGGTGTTGGTAAAACGAGCCTTGGCAAATCTATCGCAAAAGCCCTTAATCGGAAATTTACTAGAATGTCTCTTGGTGGATTACATGATGAAAGTGAGATTCGAGGACACAGAAAAACCTACATAGGTGCCATGCCTGGTAGAATCATTAAGTCATTGAAAAAGACAGGATCCTCGAATCCAGTATTTATCCTTGATGAGATTGATAAAATAGGAAAAGACTTCAGAGGAGATCCATCATCTGCATTATTGGAGGTGCTTGATCCTGAACAAAATGGGACATTCTATGACAACTATCTTGATTTAGAATACGATTTATCAAAAGTCTTGTTTATAGCTACGGCGAATTCGCTTGGTACCATTCAACCAGCATTATTGGATAGGATGGAAATCATTAACATCAGTGGATATTCTACAGAAGAAAAGATAGAAATTGCTAAACAGCACTTGTTGCCAAAACAAAGAGAAGATCATGGGTTAAAAGGCAAACATGTGAAATTATCTGATAAGACCATTCGTGCAATTATTGAGAAATACACTAAAGAATCAGGTGTCAGATCACTACATAGACAGATCGGTGGCGTTATGAGAACAGTAGCGAAGCAAGTAGCCATGGAGGAAAAATATAATGTCAATGTCAAAGATTCGGACCTTGAAGATATGCTTGGACCAGAGAGATTCAGCAAAGATCTTTACACGAAAAGTAAAACTCCAGGAGTGGCAGTTGGACTCGCATGGACACGCGTTGGTGGAGATATCTTGTTTATAGAAGTGAGTTTAAGTAAAGGCAAAGGCAAGTTAACATTAACTGGTAATCTCGGCGACGTGATGAAAGAATCTGCTACGACAGCGTTGAGTTACATTAAGTCTAATCATGAAGCTTTAGGTATTGACGGAAAAGCTTTTTCAACGATTGATGTGCACATCCACGTTCCTCAAGGTGCTATTCCAAAAGATGGCCCAAGTGCAGGAATTACCATGTTAACTGCATTGACATCAGCGTATACTAAAAAGCCAATCAAACCTGGAATTGCAATGACTGGAGAGATTACATTAAGAGGTAAGGTGCTTCCTGTAGGTGGTATAAAAGAAAAGATTTTAGCGGCAAAAAGAGCGGGCATCACGACAGTAATCATGTGTGCAGAAAATAAGAAACATGTGGCTCAAATCAATGAGGACTATATTAAAGACATGAAGTTTGTTTATGCAGAGGAGATGAATCAAGTGCTAGAGGCAGCATTGTAGTCTTCTATAAAATCTTAAATCTTAAATCTTACATCATACATCATACATCCGTTTTGGTAGATTACATGTTTTGATTTAAAAATTGTGTAAATATAAGTGTTCTGATTTTTTTATATGACTCTTCTATTTCGCATTAAAGAATTATGTATCAGATTCAATCTTGAGCCCACTCCGAAAACTCACAAAACCAAAAATGTTTCTTTTGGCGATATTTTTCATTTTCTCAACCCACTGATACTCAGGTATCACTGAATTTCAAAAACCAAAAATCTCATCCAAAATATTCCATTTAATGCAATTAGTCAGTTTTCAGAGTGGGCTCAATCTTTGTACTTAAAACTTGAACTTGATATTTTAAATGTCAGATGTCTGATTTGGAAGGAATTCAACATAAAAAATTTAAAATTCTACATTAACCCCAAGGTTAAAGCGATGTTAAATACCATTAGATCAGAATACATTCCCGTCTGTAAATAGTTTTTATTGTAGTTTTACACAGATTGAAAATGATCCGACATATTTGCTTTGTTCTCCTTTTAGGAATTGTCTCTGTCCCATCCTTGATGAGCCAAACAATTCAAGACAGCTTAGTACAGTTCTCTGGTGTTATTACATTTCAAGATGGAGATGAGATAATGCCTCTTCCAAATGCGACGATCAGTGTCAAAGGGACTCATAGAGGTACAATAACAGGGATTGATGGATTCTTTTCAGTTGTAGTCCAACGAGGAGAGGTTATACAGGTTAGATTTCTTGGATTTAAGGTAGAGGAGATTACAATAAGAGATGATGCTGATGTGTATGACAATGTGATTCTTACAATGGTACCGGATGCCTTAGATTTGCCTCAGATTACCATTTATAATATACCTAGTAGAGAGTTTTTCAAGCAAGAATTTTTAGCAATGGAAGTTGTAGATCCTTATGGCGATCGAGCTAGGGAAAACTTGTCCGCTGGATTGATGCAAGATATCTTAGAAACGCTTCCTGTTGACGGAACAGAAGTCGCAAGATCAACACTGAAGCAAACTGCACAAGCGTACTACTATGAAGGACAATTTAGACCACAGAATGTCTTTAATCCTTTAGCTTGGAAGAAGTTTATCGACTCTTGGAGAAATGGCGACTACAAGAAAAAGAAAGACGACAAATAACAAAAGTAATTCTGATCAACTGATCTTAAATTCGTCAGCATCTTCACCAAATGCAAACTTCTTTCTATACTCATTCACCTCTCCTAGTGAAATGGTTTTCACGATTATACCTGACTCTTTCTCAATAGATTGCATGATTGTTCCGTTTGGTTTAATGACACATGAATCGCCTTGGTAAGTAAGCTCATTTGCATCAACGCCAACGCGATTACATGCAATCACATATGCCTGATTTTCTATAGCACGTGCACTGACCAAAGTCTTCCAATGATGAGCTCTGGTATTTGGCCAATTTGCGACGAGGACGATGGCATCATAATCTTGTTGATTGCGCATAAAAACAGGGAATCTCAGATCATAGCAAATGGTTAATAGAAACCGCCATCCATTGTACTCAATAATTATTCTAGATGATCCAGGAGTAAAATGTTTGTGTTCTCCAGCATAACTAAAGAGATGCTTTTTATCATAATGATTGATGTCACCATTTTGATTGACCCATAATAGCCTATTGTAATGTTTTCCACCTTCTTGAATGATGAGGCTTCCGCAAATGACAGCAGTCTTCTTAACTGCCATTTTCTTCATCCATGTCACCGTTTCTCCTTCCATGGTTTCAGCAACAGATGTGTTCATGGTGAATCCTGTGGAAAACATTTCTGGCAGTACTATGATATCGACATCAGCGTCTAATGACAGTATCTGATCTTCAAATATGCTTCGGTTTTTTGATCGATCTTCCCAAATAATTTTGGATTGTATGACAGCTATTTTTAGTGAATTCATAATTTTTTTTGTGGGTTATGAGGGGTCAGGTTGAAGTGGTCAGGTGTCAGGTGCGATGTCAGGGATACCACATTTTTTTTACTTGACCCTTAGGACTTCAACTTAATACTTCACTCTGACCCCTTGCTCCTGACCCCTCGTTCTTCGCCCCTGACACCTCACCCCTCGCTCCTCGCCCCTGACACCTCACACCTACAAAATAAAACTTTCAGCCTAAAATAAGAAAAAGCTAAATAAAAAACGCCCACCCTTGGGAAGGGCAGGCGCATCAAAACAAAACGAAAAACCAACTTTATCTTTATACCCTTATAACGGTATATTTGTCTTTTTGTTAACCAGCTTTCTGGATTTTTACTGGAATTGTCTCTCTCTTACCATCTCTGAACACTTTCAGCCTTACAGTATCACCGACTTTGACAAATTTCAATGCTTTAGTCAGCTCATCAAAGTCATGAATCTCACTTTCATTGACATTTGTGATAATATCTCCAGGTAAAACTCCTGCGTATTGAGCAGAACTCCCATTTACCACATTATTTATCAACACGCCATAATCGTAGGCAACTGGCTGATCATTCTCAATCATCTCATATATGTCCTGCACTTCCAATCCTAGGTACGCTCTTTCGATATCACCACCATTTTCTAAAATCTCATCAACAATTCGCGTGACCAAGTTGGAAGGAATTGCAAAGGAGTAACCTGTGTAATATCCAGTTCCTGAAGCAATTGCGGTATTAATTCCGATCAATCTTCCTTGTGCATCGACCAATGCACCTCCACTATTTCCAGGATTTACCGCGGCATCAGTTTGGATGAATTCTTCGATCGCTTTACTTCCTTTTATGATGTCAATATCTCTACCGATGGCACTTACGATCCCAGCAGTAACTGTAGAAGTTAGATTGCCAAGAGGATTTCCAACTGCTAACACCCATTCACCTACATTTAGATTATCTGAATCTGTAAACTCAAGTGTTGGTAAATTAGTTCCTTCTATCTGAATCAACGCTAAGTCTGTACTCTTGTCTGTTCCAATCCGAGTTGCTTGATACTCTCGCCCATCTGATAAGGTTACCAATAACTCATCAGCATTTCCAACAACGTGATTATTTGTCACAATAAGTCCGTTTTGCCCTATGATCACCCCACTTCCTGAACCTACTGAAGGACCAAATCCTCCTCTGCCTCCAAAGAGTTCATCAAAATCAAATAAGTCATAGCCATTACCTTGTCTTCGTTCATTTCTTTGTTGATTAGCTGCAGCTGCTGAGACAGATGACTTCACCTGAACAACTGCTTTGGTAGCTTTCTCTGATGCCGAAACAAAGTCAAATGGAAGATTAGAAGATGCTGAATTATTCGAGGTTTTAACTACCTGAGCCGAATCTTCAACAATAATATTCGTCTCTAATTGACTTTTTAGTAATCCGAAAGAGACTACTCCTCCGATAAGTCCCGCTGCCATATATGATACGAACTTTTTCATTAGCTGTTTTAATTTGATATTCTAACCCTAAGATAAACAGCTTTGTTACCGATGTCAACACGTTTAACGGATTGTTAACAGCAAACTAGAATGGAGTACGTGAAGAGATATTTTAAGTAGAGTATTTTGCGAATACTTTATCAATATCGGCAGCAAGATTTCTGTCTTTGTCTGTGACGATATTGCCAGCGTCATGTGTCTTTAGAGAGATTTCTACTGTGTTGTACACATTTGACCAATTGGGGTGATGATTTGCTTTTTCGGCATAAAATGCAATTTCCGTCATAAAGCCAAAAGCTTCTTTAAAATCGGTAAACTTAAATGTCCTGTTGAGTGAGTTATTTTCTTCTTTCCACATTATCTGAAATTCCAATTGTATTTATCAATATTTAATAAGCATGCTTTCAACAAATCCATAGTCGCTTGAATATCTGATTTATTGACCATTTCAATATGTGAGTGCATGTATCGTAATGGAATCGATAAAGCTCCAGCTATTGATCCGCCATTGGCGTGTCTTTGTAGTCCTGCAGTATCAGTGCCACCTGCGGGTAAGATTTCCATTTGATGAGGGATCTTTTTCTTATTGGCTTGTTCTTTCATAAAATTGATCATTCTATAATCACAAACTGTCATCCCGTCCAAAACTTTAATGGCAGTACCTTGACCAAGTTTTGTAATGTGGTTTTGCGGTAGTGTATCAGGTACATCGCAGGCCAATGTCACATCCATAGCAATGGCAAAATCTGGATTGATGCCAGAGGCAGAAGCAATCGCTCCCCGTAGACCAATCTCTTCTTGCACAGTAAATGTGGCATATATATCATATGGTACTTTCTTGTCTGCTAGCATTTTCATAACCTCTATTTGTATATAGACAGAGACTCTGTTGTCCAAAGATTTTGAATTGACACACTTGCCCATTTCGATTAGTTCTCTTTCCCTAGTGACCACATCGCCAGGAGATATCAGCTTGTCGACTTCTTTTTTAGATAAGCCTGTATCGATAAAAAAGTCAGTTACGGCAGGCATTTTTTTACGTTCCTCAGGTTTCATGATGTGAATCGGCTTACTACCCATGACTCCCATGACATCTTTTTTCCCATGTACAATGACCCGTTGAGCTGTCAAGGTTTTGGGGTCAAAACCACCAAGCGGATGTATGCGTAGAAAACCATCGTCATCTATATAGCTGACAACAAAACTTATTTCATCCATGTGTGAGGCCAACATGACTTTGGTGTCATCTGCGCCTCTTTTGATTGCAATCACATTGCCCATCGGATCTAATTCGATCTCATCGACATAGCCATCTAATTCTTTTATAATTAGTTCTCTTACTCGTTGCTCGTAACCTGGGGCTCCTGGGACTTTACAAATTTTACTTAATAATTCAACGTCTACCATGTTCTATTTAATGTAAGAAAACTGTAAAGTTAAAATTAAATGTAAAACGGAAGTCAAATAAAACCGGTGTTTGTAGTAATTTACATTTGTAGTTAGTTTGACAACATTTATCGCTTTACCTACACTTTACTATTTTTGCAGTATATTAAATTACAATATGAAAAAATACACAGTAATCGGATTGTTTATTTTGGGATTTATTTCTTTTGCTTCCGCTCAAATTTTACCTGACAAAACGAAAGAAGTTGAAGTCCTTAAATTGAATTGGGAGGAGCTTGGTAAAACGAAGCCATGGCTAGCTTCAGAACAATGGGAGCCAGTACCAGAAAAAGTGACACCTGGTTATTTAAGCGCTGCCCCTTCAGATGCAACCATCTTATTTGATGGTACTGATTTATCAGAATGGCACAATCCAAAATACGAGTATGGCGCAAGAATGGATGAAGTAAAATCGATTCTTGAAGCCAGACTGAGAGTACAAGAATTTACCGATCCAGAATGGATAGTGAAAGATGGTGCAATGATCGTAAATCCAGGAAAAGGAGCAATTGAGACCAAAAAATCTTTTGGAAACATGCAGTTGCATATAGAATGGTTATCCCCGGAGGATCCTGGAAAGAAAGATCAACTATACAGTAATAGTGGCATATTTTTAATGGGCCTTTATGAAATTCAAGTATTGAATTCATATGAGAATGTGACTTACTCAAATGGACAAGCAGGAGCATTGTACAAGCAAAAATATCCTCTAGTGAATGCATCAAAACCGCCTGGCGAATGGCAGACTTACGATATTATTTTTAGAGCACCTACGTTTGAAGCAAATGGTAAATTGAAAACACCAGCACATGTGACTGCTTTCCACAATGGTGTGCTTATTCAAAATCACTCAGAATTAAAAGGACCATGTGTGTATATTGGAGAGTCATATTATATTCCTCATCCTGATAAAATGCCGTTAATTTTGCAGGACTACGGAGACAGGGTCAGGTTTAGAAATATATGGGTAAGAGATCTATGATGTAAGATATAATTAGAACTATAGAACAAATGAACTTTACAACACTGCTTAAAGACCTCTGTCATGTGGTTTATCCAAAAGTCTGTCCAGGCTGTGCAAAATATCCACAATCAGAGACAAACTTATTTTGCAATACCTGTCAACAGGAATTGACATTTTCACATACGGGACTTGTACCAACTGAAAATCGAATGATCTCATTATTCGATAATCAGTATCCAATCATAAATGCAATTGCGCTTTATGCCATGGACACCGATAGTTTAATGGACCATTGCATAAAAGAATTGAAGTACAATCACCGACCAGAAATTGGTGTTGGTTTAGGTGAATTATTTGCTAATCGGTTTCAACATTTTTTAAAAACAGAGAAAATAGAATACTTGATCCCTGTTCCCTTACATAGAAGAAAATTTATTCATCGTGGTTACAACCAATCACTGGAAATATGCAAAGGGATATCTTCTAAGACAAATATTCCTATTAGCATAAATACATTAAGTCGAACCAAACAAACGAAAACGCAAACAGGAAAATCTAAATCACTTCGTTTGCAATCTTTGAAACTTGCATTTAATATTTTATCAGAAAATGAAGTAAAAGGAAAGCATGTGTTGCTCATTGATGATGTTATCACAACTGGAGCGACACTTCAAGGATGCATAAGTGTTTTAAAACGTATAGAGAATATTAGAATCAGTATTGCATGTATTGCATTACCAGTTGAGTGATTATTTCTGGTTTATCATCAAGGATCAAAATACGCATCTTTCACATGAGTTAGTCTAATGGTCTTCCCATTGTAATCAGTCAAAATGCCTATGATATCAAACCTGACCATCCACTCGTGATTGACTTTTCTCATGTACGCTTTGGCGGCAGTTGAGATCAGGCGTTGTTGTTCTCTTTTTACGAGCCACTCAGGTTTACCGAATTTGTCACTCGTCCTTGTTTTTACTTCTACAAATATAAGGACGTCATGTTGCTTGGCAATGATGTCAATTTCTGCATGGTGAAATCGCCAGTTTTGTTCTAGAATGGTATAGCCCTGTTTTAGGAGATAGGCATGAGCATCTATCTCACCTATTGTGCCAATTCGTTTTTTCTTTGTCATTCTTTAGTGTTCTCGATATTAAGTTACACAAATATTATGGACTATAAATATAGTTTGAAGTACATTTGTCCCATGTTAGAGAAGATAAATCCGACCAAGACAGCGGAGTGGAAACAACTAGAAGATCATTTTAAAGAAATGACAGACGTGCAGATGAAAGATCTGTTTGAATCTGATCAGAACAGATTTGAATCATTTTCTATAAAGTATGAAGATCTGCTTATCGATTATTCGAAAAACAGATTGAACAAGAATACGATTGAACTTTTGCTTTCTCTTGCACATGCTGTTAAGTTAGAAAAGGGGATAGAAGCCATGTTTGCTGGGGCTAAAATTAATGAGACAGAGAATCGATCAGTTTTGCACACAGCCCTAAGACAAAATACAGATAATGAGTTTATCGTCGATGGTATCAATGTCAATAAGGACATCAAAGCTGTACAGCAACGCATGGAAGCATTTTGTGTGCGAGTTCACAATGGCGAGCACTTAGGGTTTAGTGGGAAGAAAATATCAACCATAGTCAATATTGGCATTGGGGGATCTGATTTAGGTCCCGTCATGGTAACAGAAGCATTGAAGCCGTATTGGCTTGAAGGGATGGAGGCCCATTTCGTTTCAAATATAGATGGTACTCATCTCTCTGAAGTATTGAAAAAGGTGAATCCAGAAGAAACACTTTTCTTGATTGCGTCCAAGACATTTACGACTCAAGAAACAATGACCAATGCTAAATCTGCAAAAGATTGGTTTCTGGCTAATGGTGGTTCAGAGCAAAACATTAAACTGCATTTTGCAGCTTTGTCTACCAACATAAAAGGAGCGACAGATTTCGGGATTGCTGAGGAAAATGTATTTGGGTTTTGGGATTGGGTTGGAGGCCGCTATTCCTTATCTAGTGCAATCGGAATGTCAATCGCATTGACAATCGGCTATTCTAATTTTCAAGAATTATTGAATGGATTGGCTAATATGGACGATCATTTCAAGACAACACCTTTTGAAAAAAACTTACCAGTTGTCCTTGCTTTAATAGGCATCTGGTATAATAATTTTTTCGAGGCTGAATCTGAAGCTATTCTACCATACGATCAATACCTGCATCGCTTTCCAGCTTATTTCCAACAAGGTAATATGGAAAGTAATGGAAAGTCAATTGACCGATCAGGAAACACAGTTGATTACCAAACTGGTCCGATTTTGTGGGGAGAACCAGGAACGAATGGACAACATGCTTTTTATCAATTGATCCATCAAGGCACAAAATTAATTCCTTGTGATTTTATTGGTGTGGCACAAAGTCATAATCCTATTGGAGATCACCACGATAAATTATTGTCAAACTTTTTTGCTCAGACCGAAGCTTTAATGCTTGGCAAAATAGAGTCTGAAGTCGTTAAAGAATTTAAAGAAAAAGGATTAGCCGAATCGGAGTATGAAGCAATCGTCCCATTCAAAGTATTTGAAGGAAATAAACCGACAAATTCTATTCTAGTAAAAAAGTTGACACCATATACTTTGGGTCAATTAATCTCAATGTATGAGCATAAAATTTTTGTTCAAGGATACATTTGGAATGTCTTTAGTTTTGACCAGTGGGGAGTTGAATTAGGCAAACAATTAGCAAAAAAGATTTTACCAGAATTAGAATCTGCATCTGAAATTGATAGTCATGACGCATCAACAAACGGTTTAATTAATGCATACAAATCGTGGAAATGAGTAAAGGTATATTTCCATTAAGGGGAGCCGTACAACATTATGCTTGGGGTGGCAAACAGTTTATCCCATCACTTCTCAGCATAGATAATGTCGAGCAAGAACCATTTGCGGAATATTGGCTAGGTGTGCATCATCGGGGTCCTGCTCAAATAAAAAAAAATGATAAGTGGGTCAATTTAGATACGTTGACATCATTACCATTTTTATTAAAAATATTGGACGTGCAACAAATGCTGTCCATACAATCACACCCAACAAAAGAGCAAGCTGAAATTGGTTTCAACCGAGAGAATAATAAAGAGATTCCACTTGATGCACCCAATAGAGTGTTTAAAGATGACAATCACAAACCTGAATTAATGGTTGCCTTAAGTGATTTTTGGCTGTTGCATGGATTTCGATCATTAGATCAGATCAGACAGATTTGCAAGGATATTCCTCCATTCCAAATATTGCTCCCGCACATCACAGATATATCTAGCTTTTATGCTTACTTGATGTATCTAGATGAAGATTCTTGTGACAGTATTTTTGAAGAGTTGTCTGCATTTCTACAAACAGTTGATACCAATAATAAGAATGAACCTCATTATTGGGCTGCAAAAGCATTACAGCAATATGGCAATGATAGAGGCATCTTTTCGATCTATTTTTATAATCTCGTCCATTTAAATAATGGAGAAGCCATTTATCAGGAAGCAGGTATTCCACATGCGTATTTGCAAGGGCAGAATGTTGAGATTATGGCTAATTCAGACAATGTATTTAGAGCTGGATTGACGCCTAAGCATGTTGACATTGATTTGTTGTTGTCACACCTAGATTTCACTTCAGTAGTGCCAAAAATAATTCAGCCTCAAAAAGAAGGTTCAAGTCTATTTGTATATAAAAGTCCTGCAAAAGAATTTGAAGTGCACTACATAGACATTGCGTCATCAGATCACTTGAGTCTAGTAAGCACTTCTCCAGAATGTTACTTTTGTTTGACAGGTGAAGTCACAATATTAACAGAGGAGCAAGAGTTTACTTGTTCTATGGGAGAATCCTTTTTTGTCGAAGAAGGAGTATCTTATGCATTGAGCTCCATCGCTGATTGTTCCCTATTTAGAGCGATTGTTCCTTGAGACATGTTTCGTACACACGTATATAAGTTTGTAAATTATGAGAAAAGTACTTTTCGGTATACTTATGCTGTTGCCAATTTTTTCTTTTAGCCAAGAGGAGACATATTATGCTAAAGAAGATGGTAAGAAATTGGACTGGGCGATGTATTATATCAATGAATACTATGTTGATTCTGTTAATTCAAATGCACTTGTAGAAGCTGCGTTGAAAGCTGTTGCAGCAGAACTGGATCCTTATTCCGTATATCAATCTGCAGAAGAATTAAGAAAGCAAAAAGAAAATGATGAAGGCACCCAGTTTATAGGCATTGGGATAAATCTGATCATCATTGATAATTTTCCGCATGTCACCTCTATTGTCAAGGGGAGCAGTGCTGAAGCTGCAATGTTGGAAAAAGGAGATGTCATTATAGAGATAAATGGACAATCAATAGAGCGCCTTCCTCTTTATAAAATTACGGAAATGCTCAAGGGGAATCCAGGTACCGAAGTTGATTTACTCCTTTACAGGGATGATCAATTAATCCCAAAAAAATTATCAAGAGCAAGAGTGCCATTGATCAGTGTAGAGACCTCTTTCATGTTGACTAAAGATATTGGTTACATTAAAATGATCAAGTTTACATATAAAACAATTGAAGAATTTACAACAGCGTACAAAGAATTACAACAGAATGGGATGGATGATTTAGTTCTAGATATGCGTAGTAATAATGGTGGCGTTTTTACATCATCCATAGACCTATCTTCACTTTTTTTGAAGAAAGGAAATTTAATTAATTACACGGATGGTGTCATTGCAGATCGAAAAGATCACATTTGTGAAGCAGATGGAGATATACAAAAAGGTAAAATAGTTATTCTCACAAATGGTTATACTGCTTCTGCAAGCGAAGTCTTTTGTGGTGCTATCCAAGATTGGGACAGAGCATTAATTCTTGGTGCGCCTACTTACGGGAAAGGATTGATCCAACAATCGTATGGATTTAGTGACAGCTCAGCATTGCGATTGACAATCAGTAAATATTTCAGACCAACAGGCAATGCTGTGCAACGGCAGAATAATAACACACTTGTTTTTCCTACTGAGGTAATTGTGGGTAGTGAGTCTGCTAGTTTTTTAAATGATGACAACACCGCGCAGACCATGTCAGGCCGAAAAATTTATTCTCTGGGCGCAGGAGTTGTACCAGATGTTTTTTACCCTAATCATATTGCAAAATCACCTTCTGTACCTTACAAATACATTGCTGAGTATTTCTTCGATCAAAAGGATGATCTGAGCAAAGATTTTGGCGACCTTCAAGCATTATTGACTAGTGATGAGATACAAACATATATCAATCAAAAAGATGCATCTATAGCTGGTAGAGATCTTGCTGAGGTAAAGGGATGGTTGGCTGCACTTGTTTTTCAAAAAGATCAATATTACGAGACAATTGCTAAGGAAGATAGAGTGATCGCAGAAGCAATTAAGCGAATGAATGATGGGACCTTCGATCGATTAGGAATTCGATATTAGTATGCCAAAAGACAGGTAAGGATAGTCATCAATGTGTAACTTTGTGCAATGGGATATGGTGACAAACGACAGAAAGGGACAAACTCCAAAAGGATATTGACATTCTTATTGATTGTCTGTATCATTTGGTTGTTCTTGGCTATGATAGCAGATCGAAGCCCATTGAGAACAGTAAGTGCAATTGGTGAGATGTTTAGTGAGTCTCCAGATCCAATATCTCATTACAGCAGAGATGGTTTACTAAATGTGGTTCGACAAAGAGACAGAACAATAGATTCTTTACATCTTCTTATAGAGGACTTTGTTGTGATAAGAAAAAAAGATGTTGCCCTTGTCGATATAGATTCTGATAAATTGAATGTTAGATCTAAGCCGAGTATTCAGTCTGATGTGTTGTTTCAAATTCCAGATTCTTCACTTGTAAATATTTTATTGTTTGATTCTGAAACCTTTGTGATCGATGGAGCCTCAGGCAATTGGTGTAAAATCGAATTTAATTCTGAGGAAGGTTGGGTGTGGGGCAATTATCTCAAAAAAGCTAAGGCAGTAAACTAAAAAAAGACCAAACAAGTATACTTGCTTGGTCTTTTCTTTAAGGACTGGGCTGTTAACCGAAGACTAGTATCTTCTGTTAAATCCGCCGCCGCCTCCGCCACCGCCACCTCGGCGATTGTTATCTTCTCTAGGACGAGCCTTTTTAACCACGATCTGTCTACCATCCATTTCACTATCATTCAAATCATCGATAGCAGCCTGACCTTCAGAGTCATCTGGCATCTCTACGAAACCATACCCTTTTGATCGACCATCAAATTTGTCAGTAATAATTTTGACAGAATCTACCTGTCCGAATGATTCGAAAGCTGATCTTACCTGATCTTCACTCGTGTTGTAAGAAAGTTTTGCAACAAAAATGTTCATTATAAAAAATTAAAGTATAAAAAAATAGAGCTAAAAAAATGCAAAACAAAAAATTACTTATCAACGAAAACGAGAAAAAGAACTGTGAGATGCTTTACTTTAAAAACTCAATGCAATTCAAAGTTATACTAAATAGACGTATTGTGCTAGTCAAAAGTTCAATTTTGTTAATAAAATTTCACCCAACAATTTGTCATTCTGATTGTTATTTGTATATAAACATTGCCTATTGAACTGGTTTGACAACATAAAAAAGCAAGTTTCTGCTCTTAGGAACAAGGAAAATATTGCTGTTATACTTAAAGAACAACTCAACGATAGCACGATGAATGTTGATGATGCTCTCGAATCTATGCAAGATTGGGGATATCATATGATCGATGATATTGCTATTGCCTATATAGATTTCTTGTCCTCCAACAAAGGCACGCCACGATTCAACTTTATCAAACAAAACGGCATCAATGGTTTCGCTCTAGAGTTGACGAAATGTGACCCAAAAGCGAGCGATTGGAGAAATTTTCAGTTTTATTGTAAAGAGCGGCTGTTGAAAGCTAACTATATTGCTCATAAGCAAGAAGTGTCTAGTAAGTCTGATGTAGGGAATTTATACACGACCTATAAGTATTACTTCAAACCGTCAATCAAGTTAATGACAGAGATTCCTTCCACACAATTATTCGGAAACATTTCGCTTGACTTGATTATACGTAATGAACAACCATTCAGATTTTTGTTGAAGGCCAACTATTACAGCGATCGAAATTATAAAAAGGAGCAAGCGTTTACGGAGATATTTACGTTATTGAGGAGTTAGGTCTCATTTGGAAAGTTGACTGAAAGATAAACTGCTATCTAGGCATTTTGGATATTTAATTTCTCTTGACTATTGAAAGAAGCAGAAAAGAAGGTTTTAATTTTTGTGAAAAAAATCATCCTAATTAGCTTCTTACTATTAAAATAACTCAAAAATTGAAACCTAAACATATGTTAGCTATATTTATATAAACGCTGGAATATGTCACCAATAGATTTAAAGAATATTGTGAAAGAAAAGATTGATGATCTTGAAGATGTTGAATTATTACAAGACATCCTAAGCATCATCAGTAGTGAGGATAATTTTAAAATACTAGAGCTCTCAAAGAAACAAGAAGAAGCAATAGATAGCGGATTAACAGATGTCAAAAATGATAATCTGATCCCAAATGAAATTGCTAATAAAGAAATTGATGAATGGCTAAAAAAATAATTTGGACAGCTAATGCACAAACTAATAGAAAAGAAATTTTTCGATACTGAAATAAAAGGAATAAATCAAAACAGTATTCGATAAAATTAAATAAGCTTTTCAAAGCACATCTATGAGCTGCTTCTCAACATCCAAAAATAGGAGTGAAAATAAAATATAAAAATGTGAGCGCATTGAACATTAGAGATTATCAGATTTTCTATTTAATTACCGATGAAATAAATGTCGTTGCAATTTTGAGTACAAGAATGAATTCTAATAAGTTAGATTCTAAAATAAATAAATAACGAGACCCAGTACAACATATTATACCATAGGGTTACACCTAAAAACTGATATAATTATAATACACTAACTAGTATCTTATTCTAAATGAAAGCAAACTTTATACTTTTAATTACAATCTGGACAGGCACATTATGTGCCCAAAGCGATCAATACATGAACGCATTTAAAAACTTTAAAGCGAACTATAACGCTCAGGAATACGATAAAATTTTTAATGAGTTTTCGTCAGGTATGCAAGCTTATTTACCACTTGAAAACACAACACAATTTCTTGCAGGTTTAAGTGCTCAAGCAGGAAAAATAATTGATAAAGAATTTATAAATGTAGAGGGGACTAGAGCTTTATACAAAACTCAATTTGAGCGAGCTCTGCTAGGTGTTCATATTGTTCTAGATAATAACAATAAAATAGATGGCTTACGAATACAGCCGTATGAAGAACCTAGAATTATTGAGCCTGCGACAGTGAATGGATTAGATAATTATCCACCTTATATTGCTGACATTATTTTTTCAAATACCAAAGATCTTCCGAATAAGTCTCAACTGTCAATAGCAGTAATTCAAAACGGGAAAGTAAATTACTATGGAATAATTAGAGATGACACAGTAATTAAGCCAGTCGAAAATCAGGATAAAATATTTGAAATCGGCTCAATCACGAAAGTATTTACGTCTTCCGTTTTGGCTTCATTGGTAGAAGATAATAAAATCAAATTAACAGACGACATCAATTATTTATTCCCATTTGATTTTAAAGATGATACAAAAATTACTTTTGAGAGTTTGGCAAACCATACATCGGGGTTGCCGCGCTTACCTGAAAACTTAGACTTAACAGAAGACTCAGATAACCCTTACATTAACTATGGAGAAGACGAGATTAAAGAATACTTGACAACATTATTAACACTCAATAATAAGTCAGAAAAGTCTAATGAATATTCAAACTTAGGAGCAGGATTGCTGGGTTACACATTGGGTATTTCTGAAGGAACCACTTACCAAGAATTATTAAAGCACACAGTTTTTGATAAATATAAGATGAATAACTCTTTTACAACTTCTAAAAATTTGGGAGATCGACTTGTTAAAGGAATTGATAAGAATAGCGACACCGTATCGAATTGGGATTTTGATGTTTTATTTGGTGGAGGTGGAATCTTATCAACAACAGAAGATTTAGTGAAATTTGCACATGCACAATTTGAGCCAACTAATAGAGAATTAGAATTGACAAGAAAGCCGTCTTTCAAAATGGATAGTGTTATGGGCATAGGGCTGGGGTGGCATATTTTGAAGTCAGTAAAGGGAGTTAATTTGTATTGGCACAACGGAGGAACTGGTGGATATTCTTCGACTATGACCATTAATGTGAAAGAAAAGAGTGGTGTAATAATCTTATCCAATGTTGGAGATATAAGTAAGATCATTCAAAATTTAGAAACCGAGTTATTAAATAGAAAGTTTGATTAATGAATTTAATCTTGCCCTTTTATTATTGATAAGATATACCAAAAAGAAAGCATTTTGGGAATTTTTTAGTCTATCTTTTAGCCGTTCTCATCGTTGAGAATACTCGTGAATACCCGCATTCACTGCGTTTCTCGCCTTGATAACAACTAAAACCTCTGGCCATAAAAGTCCCAAACCACTTTCCTTTTGGTATAATGTAATCTACTTAACCATTTGCTGGAAAAACATATCAACATCTGTTATTTCTTGCAAACCGAGAATCCAACAAGTTTCTGATAAATCAGAAAAGTCCAATCCTCCATTTTCTACAGCTTCATTAGTATATCTACCTTCTTTTCCGTTGTATTGATTACCAAGATCAATAGCAAGCTGCCATATGGATCGGAGTCTAGGATCATCAAGCTTTAGAGCAGATGCATTGAATGTTGGAGATCGAAAACCTGGTGTACCATTTCCTACTGCATTTCCATCAGGTATTTTTTGATAGTCAATGTGTTTTTTCACAAATGCTAAACTTTTCGGTGAAGTGACTTTTTCATTCCACCCGCTATGTTGTATAAGATGTATTCGTTCTTTTGGGTTTAAACTTGGCGATTCACTGATGATGAATTGTATCAACTGTGCTGAAAAATCAGATTGTCCTGCCTCTGCAATCCAAAGATCTCCACCCGCAGAAAAAACCTCAAGGACAATTGAATTTACTTTTTGAACAGCTTCATTCATATTTTTATGAGCATCCGTCCAATTATCATTAAACGCTAATTGAAATAACTTATTTGGTGGAACGTATAATCCTTCTTGGATACCATAGGCTCCAGCTACAGCATGAAAGTATATCTGACTGTATGTTGGATTTGACATCAAAGTAGCAAATGCCGCCACCGTGTGAAGATCATCGACATCTGTTTTACAATCAAAGTTGGCCAACAGCAAATCTTTATCTGGTTCAAAAAAGCCCAATTTATTAGTGGTTGATTCTACACTTTTTGATACTACAGTATTTGATTTGCAAGAGAAGAGGGTACAGATAATAATCAAGCAAGCCAACACAGAACTGATCTTTTGTTTCATTCGCTTCATCTATCCTTACTTTTTTTATGTTTCAAGGCATCCGCCACCGTTGGTACAAAATGACCATTACCACCTGCTCGTTCATCATCAAATGTTGTTGGGATCGTGCCTGCTATTGAGCGTTCATCCCAAGATTTAAATGCTGAACCATCATCTCTGCGAACCATTGTAATGCATTCTTCTACTGGACAAACCAATGAGCAAAGATTACACCCAACACAGTTCTCGTCTATAATTTCAGGAATTCGACCCTTACCATTTCCAGGCAATGCAATAGCTTGGTGCGCACCATCATCACAGGCGATGTAACATAAATCACAACCAATACATTTCGATTCGTCTATCTCGGCAACAACTTTATATTTGAGATTGAGGTGTTTCCATTCAGTCACATTTGGTAAAGCTTTGCCACGGAAATCTTCAATTGTCTCATAGCCTTTGTCAAGCATAAATCTTGTCAAGCCTTTTTCCATTTCTCTTACGATATCAAAGCCATAATGCATCACTGCTGTACACACTTGGACTGAACCAGCACCGAGAAGTATGAATTCAACAACATCTCTCCAGCTTTCTATTCCTCCAATTCCAGAGATAGGGGTATCCTTGATCTGGGCATGTTTGGCCAATTCTTTTACCATCTCCAAAGCAATTGGTTTGACTGCTGGCCCGCAGTATCCACCATTGGTCCCTTTGCCATCGACAACAGGGTAGGGTGCATAACTATCCAGATCAATACCGACGATACTCTTGATGGTGTTGATTAAAGAAAGGGCATCAGTGCCACCTTCGACAGCTGCCAAACCAGGATCTACGATATGGGAAATATTCGGTGTGAGCTTGGTGATGACAGGAACTGTTGCAAACTCTTTTGCCCAAGAGACTATCGTTTTTAATACCTCAGGTTCTTGCCCAACTGCTGATCCCATGCCACGTTCACACATCCCATGAGGACATCCAAAGTTTAATTCTAAGCCATCGACGCCAGCATTTTCGGCGTCTTTAATGATCTGCTCCCATTCTTTTTTGGACTCAACCATTAATGATGCGATAATGGCATGATCAGGAAAGTATTTTTTGACTTCTTCTATCTCTTTAAGATTGTCAGCGAGTGTCCTGTCGGTAATCAATTCTATATTATTGAAACCTGCCATTCGAGTGCCTCGATAATTAACAGAGCCGTATCGGCTAGAGACATTGATGACGGGCACGCCTAATGTTTTCCAAACGGCGCCTCCCCAACCAGCTTCAAAAGCTTTCATCACTTGGTAGCCAGAATTTGTAGGCGGTGCAGAAGCCAGCCAAAATGGATTTGGAGATTTTATTCCTGCGAAATTTATCGATAAGTCTGGCATGTAATTGAGTATTAATTTTTTTTATTCTAAACTATATACTTAGTAATTCATGTTGCTACTCGATAATTATTTTCTCGTTTCGCAGCATAAGTCAAACTAGCTTTAATTTGGGTTTTTGTTAATTCTGGATAATCTGAAATTATTCCTTCTATTGTCATACCAGATGCAAACCAATATAGAATATCGGATACATTAATTCTAGTTCCTTTGATATGAGGTTTGCTAAATCTCTTTGTTGAATCTATTTCTATAATACCCTCGTAATTGTGATTCATAAATTGTAATTAAACTTTGTTTAGGTATCGATCAATCCCTTGCGCCGCCATCTTCCCCTCGTATGCACCATTCACCACTTCAGCTCCTCCATTGACAGCATCGCCTCCAGCAAAATAATTGGGATTGGTAGATTGATAAGATTGTGGATCAACGGTTATTCTATTTTTTCTATCTAATTCTAAACCATCAATTAATGACAGAAACTCACCTTGTTTTGCTTGACCTGTTGCTTTGATAACGAGGCCACATTCGATGACAAATTCTGAACCTTTGATGTTGGCCAATTTACCATCAACAACTTTCGTTTTTATAAACTTCACGCCTTCAACTTTGCCATTGCCTAAGATCTGTATTGGTGTGGCATTAAATACAGAGTCAACACCTGTGGAGATTGCATAATCATATTCAAAAGAATAAGCGCCCATACTTTCTCGACCTCTTCTGTAGACAAGTGACACTTGCTTGGCTCCCATCTTGGCTGACTCAGAAGCGGCATCCATAGCGGTATTGCCACCACCGATGACAACCACTTTGTCTGGTACACTTATATGGTGTTGTCTCATCCGCAACTCTTCAATAAATTCGACGGCACCGATGACACCATCTTTATCTTCACCCACTAATCCCAATTGTCTGGTTGGTCCAATGCCGACGCTTAGAAATATGGCATCATAGTTTTTTTCTAAATCATCGAGTTGCCCTTTTGTCTCAATCGCTTTATTGTAGTGGATGTTGAAGCCAAGTTGATTTTGTAAATACGCTATCTCGTCTAAGACTTCTTCATTTGTAATTTTATAAGGCGCTATGCCATAGACTGTCAATCCTGAAGGTTTACTTTTTGCTTCATAGATGTCAACAGTGTAACCCATCGTTGTCAATTCACAGGCACATGCGAGTCCAGCAGGACCTGCTCCAATAATGGCAACGTTTTTACCATTGGGTGTTCCTGGTGCAAACAGTTTCGCTTGTTGGGACATCGCCTTTGTCGTGGCAAAATTTTGCAACCGTCCAATCTGAATCACAGGCACGTTTTGGTTATCATAGACGCATGAGCCTTCACACAATTCTGTGGTAGGGCAGACAACTCCGCATGCATTGCCAAGCCAGTTGGCTTCAAATATTGTTTCAGCAGCACCGATGACATTTCCTGTATTGATTTGCTTGATGAATAGTGGAACGTCAATGTGCGTCGGACAGGCATTCATGCAAGGTGCATCATAACAAAACAGGCAGCGAGAACTTTCATAAAAAGCCTCCGTGTCGTTCATCAATGGTTTTTTCTGAGCGAAGTTTGCCTTGAAGTCTGCTTCGGATTTAGGTGGTTGGTATAGTGCCATTGCTTATTTTATAATTCTGTCAACTTTCCGTATGTCTCTGGACGTCTGTCTCTATAAAATTGCCAAGTAGATCTAACTTCATCAATGACATCTAAATCAAATTCAGCAATCAATAATTCATCATCATATTCTGAGGCTTCCGAAATTATCTGGCCTCTAGGGTCTACGAAATATGATGTGCCATAGAAGCGTCCAAGATCCCAAGGCTTTTCTTCACCAACACGATTGATGCACCCCATAAAATATCCATTTGCAGCAGCATGGGCTGGCTGTTCTAACTTCCATAAATATTGGCTGAGACCAGCGACTGTTGCTGAAGGGTTATAGACTATCTCTGCACCATTCAGTCCGAGTATTCTTGCACCATCTGGAAAGTGTCTGTCATAGCAAATGTAGACACCAACTTTAGCATATTTTGTTTGGAATACTGGGTAGCCTAAATTTCCAGGCTTAAAAAAGAATTTTTCCCAAAAGCCAGTTGTGTGAGGAATATGATTTTTTCTGTATTTACCTAAATACGATCCATCTGCATCAATCACGGCTGCTGTGTTATATAGTACACCTGGCTGCTCTTTTTCAAAAATAGGGACGATCATAACCATCGAATATTTTTTAGCATAGGCTTGCATTCGTTCGATTGTAGGTCCTGGGACAGATTCAGCAGACTCATACCATTTTCGATCTTGGCCTGGACAAAAATATGGTGTATTAAATATCTCTTGCAGACATAAAATTTGAACACCTTTCTTACCAGCATCTTCAATATACGGAATGTGCTTTTCTACCATGGCGTCCATGATCTCTTGGATTGATCCTTCGCCTTCTGTCATTGGCAAACTCATTTGGATGAGTCCTGATTTTACGTTTCTTGGCATGTTTTATTAATGTTGAATTTTAAATGTTAATTTTTTAATTGTTGGTATAATTTAAATTTACAGTTTTGATTTTTAATTGAATGTTAGAAAATAAATTTAAGTGTTTTGATATAATGTGAATTTTAGAATACAATTTAAGTTTCGATACTAAATTGATTTTAAATTACAAACTCTTTTTTTGCCGTAAGGCAAAATCAAAAATTGTCTGCCAAAGGCAGATGCATACATTTATCGTTTGATTTTTAATCACAATTAAAAAATCAACGAAGTCTTCCCTCGCTTAACAAACTTCCCATACCCCGGCTCCAGCAAACATTCATCATCCTCAATACCCACTTTACCTCTCATGATGACGGTATCTGATTTTCCAATTAAGGTCATTCCTTCATAAGCAGAGTAATCGACATTCATATGATGGGTATCCACGGATAGTGTGTGTTGTTTGTGCGGATCGAATATCACAATATCGGCATCTGCTCCAATCGAAATTGTTCCTTTCCTAGGAAACATGCCAAAGATTTTTGCTGCATTTGTGCTCGATACTTCTACGAATTTATTTAGCGATATTTTTCCTTTATTGACGCCTTCCGAATACAACAATTCCATCCGATGTTCTATAGCTGGATGACCATTAGGTATTTTTGAAAAATCATTTTTACCCATTAATTTCTGTTCCCACTTAAATGGACAATGATCTGTACCGACGACTTGTATCAGCCCTTGATTGATGCCTGACCATAAGGCAACTTGATCTTTCTTTTCTCGCAAGGGAGGACTCATTACCCATTTGGCTCCTTCAAAATCTTGTTCGTATACGGAGGCATCTAGCACTAGATATTGTGTACAGGTTTCTACCAAGACACGTTGATTTCTTATGCTCGCTTTTCTAACCGCGTTTAAAGCTCCCTCACAGGTCATGTGTACGATGTATCCAGGACATCCAGTGTAATTAAGCATGTCTGCAAATCTTCCTGAGGCTTCGGCTTCTGTTACTTCTGGTTGAGACAAATAGTGATAGATTGGTGCGCGATTACCCAAAGCTTTATTTTTGGCAATTAGTGAATCGATCATGTCTCCATTTGTTGCATGGACTGTCACTAAGCCACCATGTTGTTTGACTACTTTCATCAGCTGGACCATCTGTCCATCGTCGATCATCAGGGCACCTTTGTACGCCATGAATGTTTTGAATGAGGTGATGCCTTCTTCTTCAATCATCTGTACGACCTCCTTAGCGACGTCATCATTGAAGTCGGTAACAGCCATGTGGTAGGAGTAATCTCCAATAGCTTTTCCTACAGAACGACCTTGCCATTCTTTCAAGGCATTGTGCAGAGTATCTCCTTGAGTCTGTAAGATAAAATCAATCACCATTGTGGTGCCGCCATGCATCGCTGCTCGCGTCCCTGTGGTGTAATCATCACTTGAAAAGGTGCCCATAAACGGCATGTCCAAATGAACATGTGGATCTATCCCTCCTGGAATGACTAATTTGTCAGAAGCATCGATAGTCCTATCGGCACTAAGAGCTAAGTCATTACCAATTGCTGCTATGCGATCACCTTCTATATATAAATCTGCGATGTAGTCAGATTCTGCTGTAACAATTCTTCCGTTTTTAATTAATATCGACATCTCTATTAATGTTGAATGTTGAATGTTTAATTTTTAATTACTTCTTTTCTCATTAGGATATAATAGACTATAAATGATACAAAGAAACCTGAAAACCAAGATAAAGAATATAATGGGCTTAATGATGGTATAAAATAACCAACTAATGCAACAACTACACCTAAAGCAAGTGCTATCATCGCTGCAGGATTAAAGCCTCCGCTAAAAGAGTAGATGCCTTTTTCTTTATACAATTCGTCCAAATCTATTTTTGTCTTTCGGATTGAGTAGTAATCACAGAGCATCACTCCCAAAACTGGGCCAAGTAAACCACTGACAAAAATCAGGACATTGCTAATTTGATCCATCAAAAACCAAGGGCAGATAATAATGCCAATAATACCTGTCAGGAGACCGCCTGTTCTAAAGCTAATTTTTTGTGGCCATAGATTAGAAAAGGCATTCGACGGAGCAATGACGTTTGCAGCTATATTTGTACTTAAGGTTGCGATTAGCATGAATACCTGAGAGATGATCACAACAGTCTGGCTCTCAAATTTTGATAGGAGACTGACAGGGTCCCAAGGAGCATCATCTCCCACTAGGATGTCATCAAAATTGATGATCGCAGCACAAGTGACAAAGATGCCGACAAAACTGTAGAGCATCATCGTACCTGGCAATCCAATAAACTGACCAGTGACTTGCGCTTTTTGTGTTGCCGCATATCTAGTGATGTCAGCGATACTTAAAGACATCGTTGCCCAAAAGCCAACCATAATAGTTAACCAAAGAACGTAGTCCCATAATTTAGAACTTAAAGCTTTTTGTACGCTCACTTTTTCGTTGACAGTGATGACACTCGAATCTTTATTTGTTGTTTTATTTCTGAATTGAATTTTAAGTGTTTCCTCATTATTTAATGGTCCGAAGTTTACTTGTCTACTGTTGATGGGTTGCCACTCTTTCTGATCATCACCTATCCGAATTCTGAAATCCGTTGCTTTTATATTTCCCTCTTTATATGTCAATGGATGTATCTCAACAATGGTGTGGTCATTATCCATATACCAACTCGCTGTCGGTTGAGACAATTGTTTGCTTTGGTCAAGGACGATTCCAAAACCATCAGCTTGTTTCGCTCCCCAACCTATCAATACAATTCCCATTAAAATCAAAATTGGCGCAGAATACTGTTCTAAAAATTTTATGCTTTCTGTTCCTTTCCAAATGAAATATAAGTTGATCAGCCAAAATATGCCAAACGAAACAAACTTTCCGAAGGTCAGATCGAGGCTGCCTTCATTCCCCGTAAGGGCATTAAAAATAGCATAGATAGCCAAACCTCCAATCCAAGTCTGAATCCCAAACCAACCACATGCAACTAATGCTCGAACGATCGCTGGCAAATGGATGCCCTTAGTCCCAAATGAGGACCGACCAATTACGGGAAATGGAATGCCATACTTGACTCCTGCGTGTCCATTTAAGACCATAGGTAGGGTGATGATCAGATTAGCAACACCAATGATAATCAGAGATTCCAGCCAACTCATCCCACCCTTGATCATATATGAAGCCAGCAAGTACGTCGGAATACAAACAGCCATACCAACCCATAGTGCGGCTAGATTCCACATGGACCAAGTCCGTTTATCTTTGGGGACAGGAGCGAGATCTTCACTCCACAGATGTGATCCGGAGATATCTTCGGTTAACTCAACAATGACTGAATTCTTTTGCCTCATTTAATTCTAAAATACTGGTAGATCGTTGAAGTTACTTAAAGTTTAACATTTTTGAGTTCTTGCGAGTTACTGTCATTAACTTGAGCTTCGAATAGTGTTAAATACTTAAAGAAAAATTCGCAGAATTTTTTTTTCACTTTGAAAACGATTCAACTAAACCCTTACTAGTATCAAAAATAAAAAGTACAAAATCCTACGACTGGACCCATCTGAAGATAAATCTCTACGGGCATGGAGTGCTGCTGACGAGTATCTCTTATCTGCCATTCAAGATTTAGAATTTGCTCCAAAGAAGTTAGGCTTGTACAATGATCGATTTGGATTCTTGAGCTGTCACAATCATCACCTGACACCAACTGTCATCTGTTCATCTTCAAGTCAAAAGAAAGCCATTGAGGCAAATCTGAAAACAAATGAATTAGCATTGTTGAAGATGGAAAATCCATTGTCAGTGCTAACGAATAAACTGGATTATGTTTTGATTAAGATTCCAAAAGCATTATCAGAATTTAGGCTTTACTTAGATCACATTGTGCATAACTCAACGGAAGAGCTCACGGTCACTTGCGCGTTTATGACTCGACATTTTAGTCCAAAGATGCTTGAAATTAGTCGTAAATACTTTGAAGAAGTCGAACAAAGTCGAGCATTGAAAAAGGCACGTTTAATTACTTTAAAGAAAAAGAAACCAACCCTTAAGATAGAGCCCATAAAAAGCATCGATTATAAATCCTCAACGTATAAACAATATTGGGGCGTATTTTCAGGTGATCATATCGATTATGCCACCCAATACTTTTTGGAACAAATGAATCTTGACGGTTCCTATACAAGTGTCCTAGATTTGGGTTCAGGCAACGGAATTATTGCCAATGAAATCTACAAACAAAATCCAGATGCAGGCATACATTTATTGGACGAATCTTATTTGGCTGTTGCTTCTGCCAAATTAAATATTCAGGGCGAAAATATTCATCACCACTGTGATAATAATCTTTCCATGTTTAAGGATCAACAATTTGATTTAATCGTAAGTAATCCTCCATTCCATTTTGAATACGAAATAAATATTCAAATAACTATAAATCTTTTTAGGGAATGCCAGAGATGTTTAAACGAAGGAGGTAGTTTTCAAATTGTGGCCAACAAGCATTTGAATTACAAGACTCATTTAGAACGAATTTATTCTACGGTTAAGACTGTTGCCGAAAATGATAAATTTATCGTTTATAGATGTGTTAAGTAATAATGCCAAATATATTATTTAATGAGCGTATTGTTAATCTCGTTTTAGTTAGTAATCACTCTCTTTTTTGAAATTCCATGAGGTTTTAAAAATGTCAATTTCGGCATCATTACTTTGAGTTGGTCCAGGAGTACTCCTTCCATCAGAAACTAAGTTTTCGAGTTTGGCAGTCAATGATTGTATTTTTTCTTTGTGGCTGTTATAGAGATTTTCCTTTTCTCCAATACCTTCTGACAAATTGTACAGCTGTATCTCGGGCAAACCTTCTGCAGTAGCAGGAATATCTTTTGGTGAACTCCAACCGCCTAATCCTGGCGCAAAAATTAATTTCCAGTCACCATCCCTGATAGCAAAACGTCCATATATAGAATGATGAACAACGCTTGTTCTAGGGCTTTTAATGGTTTCGACTTTGAGTGCTGGAAGAAAACTCCAACTGTCTTCGGCTGCATTTTCTGGCATATCATAGGAAAGAAGCTCAGCAAAAGTAGCTATCATATCAGATAGGCAAATCAATTGATCACTTTCAGTACCTGTTGCTTTCATACCTGGCCATCTAGCTATGAAGGGGACTCTATGGCCACCATCCCAGACATCAGCTTTAGAACCGCGTAAATCTGCACTGGGATAATGCCCTTTTGATTGGAGCATTTCAATATCTGCTGCACGCGAGGTGCCATTGTCGGTGCTGAATATGACTAGGGTATTATCGCTAAGGCCATTTTTATCTAGAGCTTCGAGGACAGCACCAACAGATCCATCCGTTTGAGCTACGAAATCACCATAAGCGCCTAAGTCCGTTTTGCCTCGCCACTCTTTAGAAGGTGCAATTGGTGTATGAGGTGAATTCTGAGCAAAATAAATATAAAATGGTTTTCCTTGTTTAGCATCATCTGCTTTTTGGGGCAATTAACTTTACGACTTCATCGGTCAAACCAGGAAGCACATCGATGATGTCTAATTCCTTTTCAATGGTATCATTGCTGACCATACTGCTCATTTCACGGGAGTGATGAAAGCCATAAAAACTCTCAAACCCTCTAGTGACTGGGCCTTCAATAATTTTTGTCCCAACTGGGTAAGGAGCTGGCATAAATTCCTTAGTTGCCTTACTCAAAGGCACATCCTTTAATGCCTCAGGCACTTCATAACGATATTCTAAATGCCACTTACCAACCATAGCTGTGCAATAGCTTTTTTCCTTAAATATAGCGGGTACTGTCAATCGACCAGCTGCAATCAACGGTTCGCCACCTCCAGTCACCACTCCATGTTGAAGTCTAGTGCGCCAGTTGTAACGACCAGTCAATAAGGCATATCGGGATGGCGTACATACCGACGAAGTCGTATGAGCATCAGTAAAGATTTTTCCCTGACTAAATAATTGATTTAAGTGAGGAGTAGGGATTTTACTTCGATCAGGATTCAGGGCTTGAATTTCGCCATAGCCCATATCATCAGCAAATATGAATACGATATTAGGTCTATCAGATGAGACCGTTTGATTTGATAATGTTTGTTTTTTAATCACTTCTTTTGGTTGCTCAATTTTACTTGAGTTGCAAGCGAATAAGACACAACATATTAGCAATAGGCATACGTTTGCAGTCGGCTTCATGTTATTATTTATCTTATTGTTATTGCAGTGTCCGAAATTAGGTAGATATTACCTCTAAATTTCCATCCAACGCTATAAGTCAAATCTTTTTATTTTAAGTATAATGAGGTATTGGTATTAGTTAAGCCACTAAAATTATTATTAATCACCCACAATATCCATCCGCAACCCCCAACGCCTCCGATATAATCCCAAGCCCCTCATCAATCTCAGCCTTCGTAATATTAATTGGCGGAGCAATGAATATAAAATTCCATTTCACGAAAGTGAACATACCCAACTCTCTAAGCTTACTAGCTAATTTCATGGTCGGTAAAGCATCATCTCCCTTTGCATTCCAAGGAGCAAAAGATTCTTTTGTTTCTCTGTTTTTGACGAGTTCGATGCAACCGAGTAAACCTGTATTTCTAAAATCTCCGATGGAGGGATGTTTGTCTGCGAGTTCGGCGACTTTGCTTTCGATGTATTTGCCCATGATGGCAGCGTTGTCGATCATGTTTTCTTCTTGCATGATCTTGATGTTTTCTAAGGCTGCGGCGCAACAGGTAGGGTGAGCAGAGTAGGTGAGGCCGATGACCAATGGATGTTCGTCAAAGTAATCGCCGATCTCTTTGGATACGATAGTGCCGCCTAGAGGTAGGTAGCCAGAGGTGAGTCCTTTGGCCATGCAAAGAATGTCTGGGGTGACGTCATGATTGTCGATGCCAAACCATTTGCCGGTACGGCCAAAACCACTCATAACTTCATCGGAGATCAAAAGGATGCCATATTTGTCAGCGATCTTGCGGACACCTTGCCAGTAGTTTGGTGGATACTTGATGCAACCAGAAGAACCAGATTCGCCTTCCATTAAGATGGCAGCGACGCTGTGTGGATTTTCGTATAAGATGACTTGTTCTAGATTTCGCAATGCCATTTCGCCGCACTCTTCGATAGAAGACGTATTCCATGGGCAACGGTAGAAATATGGATTTTCCACTTGTACAAATCCTGGAGCTGCTTGATTATCTACGGCGTGCTTGCGTGGGTCTCCACCTGCCGAAATGGCTCCCATGGTAGCGCCGTGGTATGATCTGTATTGGGTGATGATCTTGTGTCTGCCTGTGTACATGCGTGCGACCTTAATGCCGTTTTCGATGGCCTCTGTACCGCCTAGGGTGAAAAAGGTTTTGGTCAGATTGCCTGGCGTCAGTTTGGCTAATTTTTTACCGAGTTCTCCTCTGACCTGAGTTGCCATACCGGGATAGGCATAGCTGATGTTGTTCATTTGATTGACGACAGCATCAGTGATGCGTTTGTTGCCGTGACCAATGTTGACATTCATCAGTTGAGAGGTGAAATCAATGTATTTTTTGCCATCTCGATCGTAGAGATAACAACCTTCGCCTCGTTCTATGTTTACTGGATTGAGGCCGCCTTGTTTGGCCCAAGAAAAGAGGGTGTAGTCTTTACAATTGTCAACGATTTGTTGTTTGTCTGCAACAGTATTAATCATGATGATTAGATGTTAAGGGTTGTGATGATTAGCTCATCCAATTTGTTTTGTCTTCAGGATTCCACTTCGTGGTGGTCTTTTTGTTTTGTGTCCAAAATTCGATAGAGCTGCGACCAGTGATGTCACCGACGCCGAACTTGGATTCATTCCATCCACCAAAGGAGAATGGCTCACGAGGAACAGGCACGCCGATGTTGACGCCTACCATTCCAGCACTCGCGTTCTCAATGACTTTTTTGGCCAGTCCGCCGCTCTGTGTAAACACAGCAGCCGCATTGCCATAGGTCGAATTGTTTTCTATTTTGATCGCTTCATCGAGATCCTTTGCTCGGATAATTGAGATCACTGGACCGAACACTTCTTCTTGTGCGATCTTCATGTCAGGCGTGACGTGGTCGACGATTGTCGGTCCGACATAATACCCATCTTCTTTACCTGCGACGACGGTATTTCGACCATCGAGTATGACTTTTGCGCCTTGTTCTTCTGCTTCCGTGATGTATGCTTCGATTCGTTCTTTCGCTTCTTTGCTGATGACAGAGCCAAGGGTATCACCTGGGATGATGGCTTTGGCTTCGACGAGCATTTGGTCAATGATGTGTTGGACCTCATCGACACCGACCATGACAGCGGCTGCCATGCATCGTTGTCCGGCACAGCCAGACATGGAGGCGACGACATTATTCGCAGTCATTTGCGTATGCGCATCTGGTAAGACGAGTAAATGATTTTTTGCACCACCTAAAGCCACGCATCGCTTGAGATTTGAGCTTGCTCGTCGGTATACTATTTTGGCCACTTTGGTAGAGCCTACAAAGGATACCGCTTCGATGCCCTCATGATCACAGATTGCTTCGACTAATTCTTTGCCACCATTCACCACATTAAACACACCATCTGGTAAACCTGCTTGTTTTAATAATTCGGCCATTCTCATTGCACTCAGGGGCACGAGTTCTGATGGTTTTAAAATGACCGTGTTGCCAAGGACCAGTGCATTCGGTACAGTCCAGTGCGGCACCATATTCGGAAAATTAAATGGTGTGATGCAAGCGACGACGCCCAGCGGTTTGCGTTCGATTTTGCATTCCACACCTCTGCTTACTTCTTGGATTTCATTCGTTACTATTTGTGGCATAGAGACTGCAAATTCACAGAGCTCGATGCTCTTCATGACTTCCCCTTTTGCTTCACTATATATTTTGCCATTTTCTAAACTTACCAGTTGTGTCAATTCGTCTAGATTTTCTTCCAGTAGCGTTCGGTATTTAAAAAATACCTGCACTCTTTCTTTAAGTGTCAGTCCCGACCAACCTAGAAAGGCATTTTTGGCTGCTTGTACCGCGTCATCCAATTCTGCCGCACCACTCATCGGCATGGAGGAGATTTTGGAGCCATCGATTGGGCTAAGGATGTCAAGAGAGGATTGACCGTTTCTTTTGTATTCTCCGTTGATGAAATTTTTTACTTCTGGTTGTTTAGTCAAAGCATTCATGAGCAAGATTTTGATTGAAATATAAAGTTTGTCAATAAACAAGCTTTGTTAATTCAAGTTTAACGATTAAATGTAGCTATTTTTTAAACAGAAATAATCCATTTTTAAAAGTAAATAAAGCGTCTAGCTAAGTATAAACTAGCTGCAGATAAGACAGTGTAAAAAGACAGGCAAGCGCTCAAAAAACTGGTATACCCGTAATCTATTTGTCGGTCGGTCAATTATCTTTAGCTCAATTAGAATGTCCTCCATGAAAACCAAAAGATTATTATCGAGTATACTTTTTTCAATCGCTTCATTACTCTGCTTTGCTCAGCATTTGGAAAGTCTACCGCTGTTTGAGATGCAAGACTTACAATACAAAGGAGCTTTTCGAATCTCTTCTGATGTCTTCGGGGTGTCTTCGATGAATTATGCTCAAGGACCAATTGCCTATAATAAGCTCAACAACTCCATATTTATCGTGAGTCATTCACATGAGCAGGCTATCGCAGAATTTGCAATTCCACCATTAGTTATCAGTGATGAATTAAGTGATTTGAATATGGCAACGGATCCAATCCAGGAATTTGCTCAAGTCTTGAATCGCACGTCAGATGGTAATCCTCAAAATCTTAATCGCATTGGTGGACTATATCACTATGTCGATCAGGCAGGTGAAAAACTGATCGTGAATGCCTATGAATATTATGATGCCCCTGGGGACAACACATTGACCACCTTGGTTTTAGATAATGCAATAGATATAGCTAATTCATCAGTTCGAGGTTACTACCAATTTAATGGTGGTGCAGGTCACACTTCTGGATGGATATCTTCCATTCCATTAGAATGGCAAGAGGCTATAGGATCAGAATTTATAACAGGCCAATCGAGTGGGATTCCTATCATATCGAGGACGAGTGTGGGGCCATCAGCATTTGCATTTTCTATGGATGATCTGTTAACGACGACTAACGAGATAGCAACAGAAACGCTATTGGATTTTAGTTTATCAAATGCGTTAAATACCGATTTGTCTAATGAGTCAGGAACGAATGATATCTGGACTCACCTATCTAGAGCAGCATTTGGTTTTATTGTTCCAGGTACTCGGACATATGCAACATTTGGTTACAGCGGCGGACATGTGAGTGGCGTTTGTTATAAGTGTACGCAGAATGATGGCAACTTGTGTGGTGGTTATTGTGCTCCCGATGCTTCTGATGTATATCAATACTATTGGCTGTGGGATATTAATGATCTTATGAAAGTTAAATCAGGAGAGATCAATGCCTACGATGTGTTGCCCTATGATTATGGAGAATTTTCTACGCCATTTGAAAATGCCCTGCACGAAATTGGTGGTGGTTCTTTTGATGCTGATACTGGTAATCTTTATTTGACTGTTCAGCGTGCAGATAATGAACAAGGTCAATATAGGAATCCACCAGTCGTTTTGGTTTATTCGACAAATTTAATTTCCTCGGTTGATGCGTATTTAACTGATACGGATATCACCATTCTACCTAATCCAACGTCTGATGTTTTTGAAATTCGGGGCTTGCTTGGAGATTATATAATTGAAGTGTTGGATAGCGCTGGTAGTAGACATGCGTTGTATGCGACGGCTGCCACGAAACTCGACATCAATCTTGCTGACTTACCAGTTGGCATGTACTTTATATCCATTAGGAATAGTAGCAATGCAAATCTTGAGGTGAGGAAGATAATTAAGCAGTGATTTAGTGGTTTTATATTTGTGTGAATGTGGGGAGGTCACCAAACTGTCTGAATTAGGATCTGTAGGATTTTAGGATTCATTGCATACGTGATCGTGTTCATGTTAAAGACAAAAGTCTATAACTATTTAAACTGTCTGAATTAGGATCTGTAGGATTTTTAAGATTCTAGAATTCTTTGCATACAAAATCCTAACATCCATTCATCCTACGAACCTGCCCTCCGCAGGCGGGTCTTAATTCAGACAACTGTTCTTTGGTTTTCTGATCGTGTTCATCTTGTCCATCTTATAGACCTGTCGACCTTTGGTGGACCTGTCTGCCGTTTTAGGTAGGTTGTGTTCAAGACAATCTTCATTTTCTGTCTGAATTAGGATTCTTAAGATTTTAAGTTGCTAGGATTCTTTGCATACAATATTCTATCATCCATTCCTCCTACGAACCTGCCCTCCGCAGTCGGGTCTTAATTCAGACAATTGTTCTTTAGCGTATTGATCGAGTTCATCCTCCCCATCTTAAAGTTCGTGTTCCAGACAATTTTTCATTCCGCCTTACTCCTCCTTCTTCTTAACCTATTAACAATCGGCCTTCTCCCTAGAAATAAGAGTAGCACAATGATGACAAATGGCCACAGATTGACAAGCCCAACGATAAAGCTCAAAAACCCTTGTACGCCATTATTAAAAGCATTGACTAGTCGTCGTCCAAAACTTTGTCTGTATGAGATGGTATTGGTGATGAGTTCTGTTAGCTCGAGGTTAAGAGTGGAGTATTTTACTTTGTCGTCTAGGTATTTTAGTCTGCCTTTTCTACTATTAATTTCTTCCTCTATTTTTCTTATTTTTTCTTGGACTTCAAGAATGTCTTTGACTGATTTTGCTTGTCGAAGAATTTCTTTGTACTGAGTGAGATAAGCTAGATTATTTTCGAGTCTTATATTTAAATCTACGTATTCCTCTGTGACATCTTTTGCTGTGATGTTTTTGGATTTCATCTCCCCCACATTGTATTCAATGACATATATAATGGAATCAAATTGTGCATTTGGAATTCTTAGTTGAAGCGAATAGGAGATTCTGTTACCATACGAATTGTATTGTTCGTTTTCATAGTAACCATCAATATTATTGAGCAGTGTATCGACTTTACTTTTTGCCTGCTCCAGTTTCGTTACTTCAAAATTCATGTAGCCGTTCTTTATTATTTTGGTTCCTTTTTCCAAGGTGAATTGTGGAGGTTCTTGTGGTTCTGCAGTTCTTGGAGCTTCCATCTCCATTTCGTCTTCAATCATTATGGCCTCTTCTAGAGC
>Ga0114957_1000854_pt1 | contig 36688 bp, 55 predicted proteins | sample BantaG_FD_87175 | JGI IMG/M metagenome (GOLD analysis project Ga0114957, IMG submission 87175) | Marine algal microbial communities from Bantry Bay, Ireland - BantryBay_4 metaG | ecosystem: Host-associated > Algae > Red algae > Unclassified | place: Bantry Bay, Ireland | collected 2014-11-21
AACTTAACATTAACAAGTCGCCTGAATTTATCATAAGCTTTTATTAATTCAGTTGAATAAATTGTTGCACGACATGAATCAGTAACACATCTGCACTGAAATTCTTGTGAGGTTAACCCTTTTGCTAACCTCAATGACATGAATTTTGGTATTACTTTAATCATTTAATTCTTCTTTAAGCTTAGAAAATTTTGCAATTCTTTTCATCCTAAAAACAGCAAATTCATCAGCTTCTTTAATCTTTAAATCTGCGTAAGTTTTAACTTGTTCAGCAGATAAAAAACCTAGTTCTTTATCAACATAGTTTTCAGGTCTTTTTGCCATTGCTTCATAAGTTGCTGCATAAGCTGAAGCACTTGAATCAGATCTTGTTTCAAAAACTTTTTCCATTGCATCATAAATTTCTTCAACCATTTCATTATAAGAATTTTCAATTTCTTCTGAATTATCTTGGTAAATTTCAACCTCATAATGACTTTCATCTTTGAAAAAATTTTTATTGCTTGTTATTTTTTTTGCATACTCTTTTGCACTTTCCTGCTCAGTAAAACTACTTTTAAAGTTTTCTTCACTTTCTTTTCTTTTTATTATTGCAACCCATTTCATTTTATTTTCCCCCTATTATAGCTACAGAATTATAGCCTTGAAGTGCTGCCATATTTCCCCCTGTAGAAGTTATAGCATTTATTTTTATTTTCTCCCCAAACTTTAAAAATAAAGTATCTGTAAATGCGGCGTTGTAATTGTTAGATACGCCCCTTTCCCTTATTCTTGACAATATCACATCATCTTCATCTAAAATATTTAAAGTAATACTTGAAGTGGAAGCATCAATTCTTAATTTTGGGGAAATTGTATATGCGCCTGTTCTTCTTATTTCAAAAAGACCTGATGATTCTAAATAACCGCCTGAATTATCTTCATCAATTTCATCAAAAAGAATGTCAGTTCCTGATGTAGAAATTGATTGACCTGATTCAGTTTTTGCATATAGCTTTATCGTGTCAATTTCAGATAAAGCACTTATAATGTCATTAGATGAATCATTAAAACACTCTCCAATAAATCTCCAAGATTCGTAAGGATGATATTTCCCTTTTAAATCTTTTCTATCGTGGGGGCGTTGGTCTGAAATAAATGTTTGCCCTTCATCAGAAACATATAATTGATAGTATGTTGAGCTTGTTTCAGTTAAACCTGATTCGAGATCAGTTGTAATATTCCAAACTAATTTTGTATTATCAAATATTATTTCATTGCCATAAACACTTACCCTTCCTGACAAGTCTTTTGATTCTATGATTTCATTTGAAGATAGTACCAAACTTACATTGTTTTGCTCGCTGTAAGACTTAGAAAAGTCTGCTGCCCTTGTTGCAATTGTGTTGGTATCATCTGAAACAATTTCGCCAATTAACATCCTGTTGATTATTTCAAAGCTTGCCCCTGAATATCTCTTCCAAACAGCGTTTGAAACATCAAACCAATAATCACCTGTTGATGGTGAATCAGGGGCGCTGTAAGAAACAACAGGTGTCGTATAACTCACATCAACAGTTGTTCCATTATCTTCAGCAAAAACCCAACCAATTTTTAGCATTGTTAATGTGTCATTATTTGAAAGGTTTGCCCTTTTAATTGCTGCCCCTGTTTCATCAATATAAAATCCCCTATAAACATTTGATAAAGTAGTTGCATCCCTTATCAAAGCTTTAAAAATTTCACCTGTTGGAGTTTGAAAAGCTGCAACTTGCCCAACCTTTGAAGAAATTTCTGATCCAACAGCATCAATTGTAATATTTCTTTCATCTTCACCAATATATAAATCATTAGAAATCAATGTGTCATTTACTGTTGCAGTATTGTTTGAAGATGGTGCAGCAGTTACGCCTGTTTTTGTTATGTCTGTTGAAATTGATACTGCTGCATTATTTATTGAAAGAACTAAATTATCACTTGCTCCTAAAATACCAAAAGATAATGCAGCACCATTTGCCCTTAAAAAATCAGGGGCGTTTGATAAAGTTCTTGTTTTTCCTGATACAACTCTGTTTGGTAAACTTACAATCTGACTTGTATCAATTGCAGCACCATCAAGAATAATTCCATCTGCATAAAGATTTCCCCAAGGAAGTGCAAGTGTTCCAAGTGATTGTGAGGGGCTTGGAATCCCACTTGAATCACGCCCAACAAATGAACCAAGCAAAGACAAGGTTAATTCGTTAACGTGGGAAGCATCAATGATTTGCCCATTTACATAAGCAGTTTCTAATGTGTTCAAACTCATAATTTCTCCTTTAGAAATATTTTATTCTATATTGCCATAATGTACAGTTGCATATTTTGCTGCCCCATATACGCTTTGAAAGTTTGGATCTATATAATCAACATCTGTTTGATATACTGCATCATCTGAACCATATATTGTTGAACCATAATAAGTTCCAATATTTGCAAAATAACCATCATCAAGTTCAGTTCCAATTTGCCTTAATTTAACAGTTGTAATGAATTTACTTGGTGCTTCTTGTAAACCTATAACTTTCCAAGCCCTGTTGGAGCTTATTTTAAGATTTCCAAATATATATGGATAAACTGCTTCACCATAAATTGCTTGCCCATACAGGGGCAATTTAGAGCTTCCATAAGGCTTTTTCCTATATGGGAATGTTATAGCGCAAAGATCAAAAAACTTGAGGTTCTTGGCTTCTTGTGTCGTAACCTCAAGTTCAAGTTCAGGTTTTGGAACTTTCCAAAAATCTAAAATATCATCAGCAATTTGTTTTTGCGTTTCTTCATTTGTTATAAAATCAAAATCAAAATCTTTGGGATTGTCGCCATTTGCATCAATTAAACCAAAACTTGAACTTGATTGTGTTCCCACGTTTACTGTATTAAAAGCTCTATGCAATCCATCATTATAATTTTTAATGCTTATAATATTTTCACGCCCAAATAAATCACCATGCCCATAAAATTGCTTAACTGTTCCTGAATTATATTTTCTTGATTTTACAATCATGTTATCAGTATCTTTTTCAACAACTAAAACTGAATTTGAAACGGCAAGTAATTTATCAAGTGCTGTTTTCACTGTTACATTATCAAAACCTTCACCAACATCAATTTCATAATCATTTTCAACCATAATATTAGATTCTTCATAGTTTAAAACCGATGTTATATCGGGCAACTGAAGAAGATTTTTAATTGCTTCTGAAACTAAGTTCCCTGATGTTATTGAACCTGATGGAACTTTTGTTCTATTTATTATTGAATCATTGGATAAAAGTTTAAATTTTATTTCACTTTTTTTGAAATCCAATCTAGTTGCACGATCATCAATGATTCCTCTAAAAGATGAATCAGGTTCATTTGATAATCCATTAAAAAAGTTAACAGTTATTTTTGCTTTATCCCTAGAATACTTAAACATTGATCTTGAATCATTTATTCCTGAAAATCTTCCATCATCATTAAAACAAGTCAGATTAATGCTATCAAAAACAAAAACACCAATATCAAAATCACCATTATCTACTTCACGTTTTATTGTGGAAATTCCTGATGCCTTAACATAATCGTCAATTGAAACATCTTTGGTAATATCTGATTCAGTTCCATAAGTATCTTTTGCAACTAAGGGCGTGATCAAAACTTGATATGATTTAGGTCTTATTAATGCCATTATATGTGTTCCTCAAAAGTAATAGTTTTATTGAAGCCTAAAAGATAAACGCCCTTTTCAAATTCATTTTTTAATTTTCCAACAATTTGCATGTTGTAAATATCTTTTAATCTCCAATTTATCATATCAAATTTAAAGTAGTTTTCTCCCTTTCTACCGCCACAAGGATAAACAAGAAATGGTTCTTCCCTCAAAAAAAGTTCTTCAATAATATCCAAATCTTCTTGGTATGGATGGCTTTTAAAAGTTGTCTTTATTTGGTTTGTTTCATAAGACTTTTGAACAATATATTTTCCTGAAAGTGTTTTTGATTTAGTTTCATTTCTTTCAGCTTGGGGAACAATTCTTGGGAATCCCTTAAGTGTTCCAATTTCTTTTGCAATTATTACTTGTGTCAGAAATTTTTCAGCATCGACAACTTGGCTTGATAAAACCTCAACTAAAATTGAATTTGTGGTTACGTTATCAAATTCATAATAAGCAGTATCTTCAGAATAATCAGTTTCTAAAATTGATACAGATTCAGCACCATTAACACCAACAACATTTGTAAAATCAACATAGGCTTCACCATCATAATATTTTATATTGAAATTTTTAAAGTTGGTATCTAATAAAAATACTCTATTAATTTCATAATTAGTTGAAAGATCAATAGTAATTATTTCAGTTGTTGTGTCGTTTGATCCTGATGATTGCCATTGAGTATATTTACTTATATCAGTTATTGCACTTGCAGCAGAATCATTTGAAGAAGCTGAAGCAATTCCCCCATTTTTTAAAAGCGCATAGTTGTTGCCAAAAAATTTCATACCACCATTAATCATTTTAACTTCCTATTGTTCCAAGGGCTTGCCCTTCACGTTGTTCAAGGCTTATAAATTCCCCTGCCCTATCTTCAAGATTTATTTCTAACATCATTGAACCGCCTGATGCGTTCCCCTGCGCTTGATCTGATTGAGTATCAGGAATCCCTGCTGCTTGAATAAAGTTAGGGGCAACAGCAGCAGGCACAACCAACTCATTAGGTTCAAGTAAAGTTGGAACTCGATCTCTTGCACCACCAATTGCATTTGGCACAAATCCCCCTGTTGCCATTCTTCCAATTTGTTCTTGCTGTTTGATTCCAAACGCAATTGCAACTGCTGCTGCTGCTGCCCCAAGTGCAGGCCCAACATAAGGGATTCCCGATAATGAATTATAAGAATTAATTGCTGCTTCATAAGTTGCAATTCCTGCCCTTACCCTTGCACCTGCTTTTGCAATTGCATTTACTTCTTTATTTTTTCCATCAGTCAAGGCAACTAATTTATCAGCAGTTTGTTGCCCAACTTCAACTTCTTGTTTGTTTAAAAATTGTTTTATTGTTGCAACTTCTTTCCCAAATTTAAGTTCATCTTTTTTAAACTGATTTCTTTCATTTATTTTTCTATTAATTTCTTCATCAGCACCTTGTTTTTTAATCTCATTTTCAGTGAGTATTTTTTGCGCTAAAAGTTCTTGATCTTCTTCATCAATAAGGGCACGTTTTTCAAGATCTAATTCCCTAAGTTCATCTTGAAGTGCTGCCTCTTCTTCCATCCTTGCAGCTTTATCTTCAATTTTTCTTGCTTCAAATTCTTCAATTTGGGCAAGTTCTTGTTCATGTTTTAAATTTAGATTTTCAATTGCAAGATTTCTTTCTTCTGCATTTGTTATTTCTTTTGCTGCTGCAAACTCATTTTGTATTTCAGCTTTTCTTTCTAAGACTGCAATCTCTTCTTCATTTTCAGCAGATCCCCTTGCTTTTTGTATGTTTAAAAGTTCTTGATTTGCTTTCCTTGCAGCATCAATTCTTTTCGCTGTTGCTGCATCTACAATTGCAGTTTTCTTATCTTCAGCTTCTTGCGCTGCTGCTGAAGCCTTATCATCCCCTGCTTGCTGTTCTTCAGTTTTTAAAGGGATTGTTTGCTGCTCAATACCAAAGGCATTTGCGCCCAAGTCTAGTTTACCAACTTCAGGTGTTATAACAGGTGCACCGCCTGAAAATTGCCCTTGACCTGCTTTAACTTTTGCTGCCCTAAGTTCATCTAATTTTTCAATTTCTTTATCAATGGCATCTAGTGCTGATTTATCTATTAATTGATCACGCCCTGAACCTTTTAAAAGTTCTTTTCTTTTATCAAGCAATCCCTGCATTTGATTGTTAGCTTCTTGGAGAGTTTTTGGTTCTTCTTTTTTTGCAAGCAAGCCCACCAAAGTTTTAACACCTGAAATTATTTCAGGTAAAAATCCAATGATTATTGCAAAACCACCTGTTAACGCCCCTGTAAATCCAATTGCAGCGACACGCCCCACGTTTAAGGCAATTCTTAGACCGCTTAGAAATTGCCTTAGTTTTATTACTGCAAGCCCAACACCTGCAACTGAAGCGAGTGAAGCAGTTAATGTTGCCCCCCACTTTAGGAATGATGCAATTACACTTATTGTTTCACCATCTAATTCAGATAATTCTTTTAAAAGCCCATTAACAGATTTTAAAAGTTCAGTAACACTTGGAGCAAGTTGTTCACCAACATTTGAAGCAAGATTTGCGAAATTGTTTTTAGTTCTTTGAGCTTCAGAAGATAAAGTTGCAAATGCTTTTTCTGATTCTTGATTTAATGCAGTTGCGTTTGTTAATTCTCTATTAGTTGTTGCAAATGCTTTATTTAAAAGATCAGTATTTTTTGCAAGCACTGGTAAAATTTTATTTACTTCATCACCTTCTAAACCAAAGTTTTTAAGTGCTGTAAATATTGCAGTTGTTCCACCTTTTAAATTTCCTATACCTGCCAAGAAAGATCTAAAAACACCACTTGCATCATCTTGAAAAGTTTTCTTTAAATCTTGCCCTGCAATTCCTGTTAATTCAGATAATTGTTCAAAGGCAAGCCCACCTTCATCAATGGCTTGCTGAATTTTTAAAAAAGATTTACCAACAACTGAACCACCTAATTGCGCTTCCTGCCCTAATTCTTTTAGCACCGTACCAAATGCAGCAGCTTGACCTGACGAAATACCAAAAACAGAAGTTGATTTTCCAATTGATAATGCCATTTTGACAATTTCAGATTCAGTTGCTTTGCTCGTATTACCTAGTGCAACAATTACTGAACCAAGTACATCAATAGAGCCAACACTTTCTTTTGTTATCCCTAACAATCTTGCAAGTGAAGTTGCTGCCCCTTCACCTGTTAAATCAGTTGCAACACCTAATTTTGCAATTGTTTCAGTGAACTTTAAAAGGTTTGCTTCACCTTCAATTCCAAGCTGCCCTGCTGCTTGGGCAATGCCTAAAAGTTCATTAGTTGAAACAGGAATGACTGAAGATAATTTTTGAAATTCTTTACCAAATTTTTGTAATTTACTGCCTTCAATATTTGTTGTTTTACCAACACCAACCAAGGCAGTTTCATAATCTGCAAATGCTTTTGACACGCCTGCAATTACTGCTGCAAAACCTGCAAATGCAAGTGCTGAAGCCTTGGCAGTTTTAGTTAAAACACTCTCCAACTCTTTGGTTTGTTTTTTAACCTTATCAATTTCATCTAAGAAATCTTTTGCAGATCCGTTAATTTTAATAATTAGAGAATTATCAGACATTTATTCATCCTTTATTATTATTTTTCTTATAATCTTCTTGAAGTTTTTTAAGTGCTTCCATTGCATGATCTTCTTGTTCAATTTCTTCTTCTTCTGAAATATCTTTGAAATCCATTTTAGGCTTTAATTTCCTGCCAAGAAGTGCTGCTTGAAGTTCAACTTCTTTATAAGATTCATCGCCTATTGTATGCAACATAATATGGATATTTCTTAAAGTTAAATTGTAAAATTGCTCCAAAGTAAAACCGTATCTTTTAGCAATAGAATCAAAGTAAACTGCATAGCAAGGGGGCTTGTTTTCCCCACCTGCTTTTATTTCTTGAAGTTCTTTCATTCTCTTTGCATTTCTCACTAAGGGCATTGATGAAGCAACTGAAGCGTTAAAACATGCCATCATTTTTTGCGCCCAAGTTTTAATTGAATCTTTTGATGTGAAACAAAATTTTCTGAAAACCTCAAGTTTATTTTGGAAGGCTTTTTTATCTGCAATTAAAATAAAAATAACATTAACAAGTTCATCAGGCTTTTCATTGATAACTTTAAATACGTTGGAGAGTGAACCGTATTGATCTTTAAAAATCACTTCATGTTGGAGAGTAATAAGAGAAATATCAATAGCAGTTCCATCTATAATTAATATAGGCTTGGCAGGGGATAATTCTTCAACTGCATAACTCATTTACACTCCGATAACCAATTGTATAATTTTTACACACTTTTAGCACCATTTATTAAGTACGACAAATTAACACAACAAATTGTTTGCACAAAATGGCATATCGTGTTAATCTTATTTCAGGCAATAACTTAGGAGAAAAAATGACTAAAAGAACAGCTAAATTAATCACAGACTACCACACTGTAAATTTTGAATTTTATGTATTATTTGAAAACATAGATTGCCCTACAGAACTTTTTTCTTTTTATTATAGTTATAAAGAAGGTCGATATGAAACAAACAAATTCAGAGGAAGAAGAAGAAGACTTTACGAAAATAAAAAAGGCAAATATTTTATACATAGTAAAACTAGAGTTTATTTAGATTAGAGATAAATTGATATAAAAAGGAGAAAAAATGAAAACACCATTTGAGCAAGTTATGGAGCAAGCAAGATTATTGAACGCAAAAACTAGGTTTTTATCTAGGTTTGGAATATACATAAATTTAGCAGGGGGATGTGTTAATTATGAATTAAGTTTTACTGAATCTGATTCAATAGCGAAAAAAATTAATAAATTGGGATTTTTTGAATCACTTACCCAAGAAGAAGAAATTGCATTGCAAATTGGTTTTATTGAAGAATGTGGAAATGGATTTTGTGATGATTCTGATATTAAAGAAGTTAATAAATTTTTTGGGATGAACATAACAAGAAAAATGATTAATAAAATGAACAGCGAGTTCATTTAAAGGAGAAAAATATGTTTTCAATAGAATTAAAATGTCAAGAATGTGGAGATAAATTCGATAGTAGGTTATTTGCTGATAGCGATAAAATTTGTGAGGCTTGTTACATCCATAAAAATGAAAATAATGAGGGGAAGGAAAATGAGATTAAAGAAAAACAAAAACAATAAAACAGAAAGACTTGTTTCAAGATGCACTGATGAAGATAAAAATAAAGCGCAACAAAAAGCAAACATCTACACTGATGGAAATTTATCAGAATACATTTTATTTGCTGCGCTAAATTTTGTTCCCAATAAAGATGATTTTGAAAAGGAGAAGAAATGAAACATGCTTGGATTGTTCAAAATGCTTCTATAGAAAACACCGATCAAATTTTTGCTTTCACAAGCCAATCAAAAGCATTAAAATTTATAAAAGAAAATGGTGGGCTTGATGTGTGGTATTTTATTGGGAAAACACCAGTGCATTAAAACGCCCCCTGATTTACAGGGGGCTTGAAAAAGCAGGAATACTTATTAATGATCATCCTTGATCAAATTATACGCCTCTTTTTGCTCGAATTACTGCAACTTTATCTTCTGTACTATCTTGAACTAGCTTCATAGAAAGTTCAGGTATTGCAAAAGTTTGTTCTTCAAAAGGAAGTGGCATCCCTGATCCAACAACTCTGAAAAGTTCCATTTCAAAAACATCACCATTTGCACGTTTTTGCCCAAGGCATAATTGCCTATGCTCAGGGAAAATTGTTGAAGCTGATCCAATTGATATTTCACTTACACCTGCATGTGCTGAATTTGTGTGAAATCTCGCTGTATCACCTTCAGTCATTGCAACTGTTCCTGAACCACCTGTTAACTCAACACCTAATCCAACAACTTCAGTTGGTGAACCGCTTGTGATTGTGATTGCAGAAGCAAGAAGTTCAAGATCTTCACTTTGAAAAGCCGCTTCATTTGTTGCCCCAAGTTTTTTAAATTCAAGATCAGTAAGACCATAAACATTAACAGTTGTTGCTGAAACTGCTTTGATAATGTAAACACCATCTTTAAGATCTTCTTCTGAACCTGCCTTGATTGTAACAGTTGCAATTCCTGTTGTTGCATCAATAACTGATTCATTTTTTACGTTTGTTGGCGTGTTAATTGAACCTGTTTCACTTGCTGCTGTTTTTTCAACACTTGCCCCAAGAAAAAGTTCAAACATAAAATCAGGCATTGATTTTACTGTTGCGCTCCACTCACTTGAGATTGTTTTACTTTCAACTGCCCAAGCAAACTTGTTTGAACCACCAAATAATTCTTCAAATTCACTAGATAGGGTCATTGTTCCCCCACCTAAAACTTTTAAAATTCCATAAGGTAAACCATCGGAAATTCTAAAAGGGCAAATTGAATGAATACCATAATTAATTCTGTTGTAACCATAACTCATTTTTTACCTTCCTATTTAATAACTTTTTCTGTTTTAAGATTATCCAAAAAAACTTGGGGAACTTCAATCTTTTCACCTTTTTTGATTTCAATTCTATGTTCATTACAAACAATTGTGAAATCTCTAAGGGGATTAATTTTTTTCATTCCCTTTGCTGATTCAGTTTCATCCTCTTCTTTTCTTCTGTACTCAAAACCCATTTTTTTCTCCTTTCCATCAATTCGCTGTTACTGAAGCTTTAACATTTATGCCAATTGTTAGAATTACATTTTTACGATCAAAAGGAAACGCATCAGGCTTAAGGCTTGCCATTTGAGGTTTTGCATAATTCCGAAATACATCAGAATTTTTTATGATAACCTGCTTTAATGCCCTTCTATATCGCAAAAGTTTATACATTGTATTTGATCTTGTTTTTTCCCCTTTATCAAAAGTTGCAACTTGAAAAGTAATTGTAACATCTTCAATAAAATTTTCAGTGTTGGCTTCCCTGATAGGCGTATCAACTAAACCAAACATAACGAAAAAACCTTTATAATTTAGTATTCTTGAATCAAGTGTTTCATGTATGTATTTTGATTCAGGAATATTTTCAATGAAAAGTGCATCACCTTTAACAGAATTTTTTTCTGCGTTGATTGCATCAATTTCAGTGTTTAACTTTTCTTTGAAAAGTTTTTCAATATCTTTAATCATTTCTTCTTCATCATAAATCATAATTAACCTTAAAAAGTTTTTAAAACTTCACCTGTTAAAAGTTGTTCAACGTGATCATCAATTATTTTTAACCATCTTTCCCTTCTTCCATTTATGTTTGAATCAGAAGAACGATCAGCAGGCCCACCATCAATAAATATAAACTTTCTTTGGGGCATTTTTGATCTAGGTTCATCACTTTGATGATACTTACCATAAGGCACTGATGAACCAATATTCAATTCTTTTCTACCTAAAAAATAAATAGAATATTTGTGGCTTGCTGATACAGTTGAATCCCTTAAATCCCCTGTTTCACCAAATAAAATTGGATTCCAAGCATGTTTATTTCTTCTTTCTTTTTCTGCTTCCGCACGATCCCTTTTAGTTTGAGATCCAAAGCCGCTTGGGGCAGAAAAATTAAATCCCCCCAACGGATTATAAAGCCCTTCTGACTGCAAAGTGAAAAGCTTTTTTTGGGATCTATAAAAATCTGATGTTATAACTCTAAAAGGTATTCTGAAATCATTGGTTTGTTCCCCCAAAGTATCTAAAGCCTTTTGAAAGGCTTCAACATTTTGTATGCTCCAATCAAAATTTGTAGAAACTGATGCCATATTTTACCAATTATCAGCGTTTTTCTTAAACACTGATTCAGAAGTTGATAGTATTGATATTTGATTTTTTTGTGTTGCTGTTCCATTGTAATCAGAATCAGGTAAAATCAAAGACGGTGTTGGCTGTTTTCCCTTCTTGTCTATTGATGGTGCAATTGATTCTAAAAGCATGTTGGCTTGCTTACACCAACTTGGCTTTTTATCTGCTTCAGAATAATTATTTAAAATATCATCAACAATGCAGGCAACTTTATACATTTCAATTTGCTTTAATATATTAAAAGAATTTGGTGAATCAGCTTCAGTTATTGGCAAAGTATATAATGCAGAAATCTTTGCATTTATAATTGAATGTGCATTTAATAAAAAAAGATCAAGTTCATCATCGCTAACTGCTGCTTCATCATTATCTGCAAAATCCCTGAACATTGATTTAACTTCTTCTTTTGTTGCATAACTCATAATTGCCTTTCCTTCCCAATTTCTTCATAGTTAAGTTTAAATTCAATCATACTTATCTTTGCACCTAAGTCATTTCTAACATCGTGAATTGATGTTCTATTTGATTGCGTAAAGGAATCTAATCTTTCAATTGCCTTTTCATTTGTTTTAACTGTTTTTGAATCAAGTGCTTGATTTGTTTTTAGTTGATTTATCCCATTAGAAATTCTAACTAATACAATATAATTTCCTGTTGCAATTATAACTAAAATACCACTAACAATTGTTAGCACTATATAAAAAAATTCTGCTGATAAAGGAGTCATTTATTTTTTCCTTGAGTCGTAAACTACTTCAAAAAAATCTTTATCTAAAAAAGTTTTTTCGTTGTAAATTCTTTTTCCTTTTATTATCTCATTGCACTGTAATTGTACCTCACTGTATACGTTTCTAAAAGTTATTGCCGCTAACTCAAAGCAATAAAAAGCAGTTCCATCAGGGTTAAAAAGATAATCATAAGGAATTCCCTTTAACTTCAAAGCTAATTTTTGTACTTTAGTATTGAAGTCTGCTTTATCTCTTATGAAATTAGGCTTGCAGATAACAATTTCATCTTTTGTTGTCATAAACGTAACCAAATCCGTGAACACTACACCTTCTGCTGTTGCTTCCATAACATAAAAAATTTCTTCTTCTTTCATTCTACCAACAAAAATTCCTGCGTGTTTCATCTTTGCAGGATTTATTATGTTGGAGAGTTCCCCCCTAGTTTTAGTTAGTAATACAGTTCCGATTTCAATTTTAGATCTTAGTCTATAATAATCTTCACCATTAATTAACTTATGCGTAAACGGATAATGAAGCTTGCCCCAAAAAATTATAAAGGGTCTGGCAAGGGAGAAAAACCAATCGTAAAATCTTATCATATATACCTTTCAATCGTTATGATGGAATTATAAACTGCCGCCATAATTCCGTTCGCACCGCCCGCAAAACGGAATTTAATATTTACATTTGTATTTGCAGTTGCAGTAAATTCGTATTTTAAATACGATGGGATTAGTTGATCAGTTCCAAAAACTCCTGCACCTGCTGCATCTTTTGATTCTTGTCTATGAATTCTTACTACTTGATTATTTATAAGAAGTTCCCCAACAAAATCTTGTGAAGTGCTGTTTGTTGACCATTGATAATTTACTAATATTATATATTTTCCGCTGTGCTTGAATATCCTTGTAAGGTCAATTCTATTTATTGGAATAGTAGTTAAATTTTGTGTGTCAGAATTATCTTGCTCGCTTGACCTATCCAAGTAGCTTGCAATTGCCGAATCAAAATCTGATATTGTTGAAGCAAGTTGTGTTCCAGTATGATTATCTCTTTTCGTTGCATCTATATTAGGCACATTTCCAAGCGATATTTTTTCTTTTGTAATTAAATGTGGATTTGATTCTTGTGTGTGATTTGCAATTTGCTGATTAATAAATGTTTTATCATTTAAAACAGAAAAATCAATTGTGAATGTGGAATCATCATCTCTTTTAAAAGTTGCAATACCTTCAGAATTAATTAAACCTGATTCAATTCTTGCTGCATTTGTATCATCTAAATAATTTTCTAAATCTATAATCTGTATATTTCCGCTTTCATCTAAATATCTTAATTCATTCCCCACCTTTACAAGACTTGTAAGTGCTTCATCTTGTAGGGCAGAATCAGCTAAAAGCCCTTGTGAAGCCGTTGCAAAATTATTGCTATCAAAATCACTAACTTCTTCCAAAGTGTGTGTGTGAGGTTCGGGGGGGAACTTCACGGGTCTATTTATTAATGAGTTAAAATCTTGATCAAATAATTCTCTTTTTTCTGCAATTTCTGTTGGCGTAAAAATATCATCTAAATAAGTTGTTAACTCTGAAACGGATGAAAAACCTTGATCATCTTCAGTTTTTATTTGTGACCACGGCAACCTTGCAACTTCTTTTACTTTTGTGATTTTTCTGATTATATCAATTTTTGAATCTTCAACGGCATATGTAAAATCTTCAGAAGGCCCAACAGCAATATCTGAAACGTAAACATTTTTTGAATTTTTATCCTTGTATATTCTCACGCTTTGAACACCTTATTTAATATTAATATAGTGGTATATAAATTAAATTCTCCGTCACAAGTGACATAAAATTCCCCACCATTTGCAACAAAAGTTCCTAAGGTGTACACGTTTATATTTTCAGCAATTTGGGTGTCAACGCCTGCGCCTCTTGCAAGTCTAACTGTTTTAGACCATATAGTGCCAAAGCTCCCACCAATATCAAGTTCTAGGGTTAAATTTCTGTTATTAAGTGTTGGATCAGCAATAAAAGATAATCTTGAAACGTAAAAATCCCCCGAGCTATCAGGCATAAATTTTTGAGTTCCAGAATTCCACCATCCAACTGAAACATCAGGCGCATTTGTTGAAACACCTGATAAAGCATCAATGGTTATTTTTGTTCTTGTATTGGCAGGTATTGTTCTAGGGGATTCTTCAGTGAATTCTGTATCATTAAATTGTCGCCAACCCAAATCCGAATTGCTGTTTTCTATTAATTGAACATAAAAAGGATCTTCAATAGAGTTTGATGGCGCAGTTCTGATTCTTTCTTTTTCTGATTCATCTAAGCCTTGGGAAGCACTTTCATACAACCCTTTTTCATTAATCAAACTCATTAATACTTCCTTCCTTTTTTAAAGGGGGCATTGCCCCCTGTTTTATTTTACTTCAAGCCAAGCCTGACAACCTTCTGAATCTAATTCAGCAATTTCATCTTGTGTGAGTAGGTACTTTTTAAAAGTTCTACCTTCAACAATAATTGAACCAACTCTAAAAGCATTTTTTGGATGCTTCCTTTTTATTCTAATTTCCACTTCTTCAACATCTTCTTTAAGTTCAGATTCATCTTCATCAGATTCATCTTCATCAGATTCATCTTCATCAGATTCATCTTCATCAGATTCATCTTCATCAGATTCATCTTCATCAGATTCAATAGGATTTCCATCTTCATCTAAATGACCTGCTTCAATTCCATTTTCAATTGTTTCATCAATAAGATCTTGAAGAACTGCATTTGTCATTGATTCATCAGCTTCAATTCCAAGTTCTTCACATCGTTCTAATAATTCTGCTTTGTTCATTTTTTAACCTCAAGTTTAAAGGGGGCTTACGCCCCCAAATTTTTAAAATTAAGCGTTTGTTGTCTTAATCATTTTTTGCCATAATCCATAACCAAACCCAACACGATAATCAACACCGTAGCTGTATTTTTTTCTCATGAATCCATTATCAGATTGACCTTCCATTGCTTCAAACTTTGGATCTTGTCTTTTCTGCTTAATGAATGGCTTCATACCATCTGAAACATCGCCTAAGTACCAATCAGTTTCATCATCTAATCTTGAAGAATAAGTTATTTGTGAAATTCTTCCTTTCATGCTGTTTGAACTGTTGTTAATTTGCTCAAGTGTATTAAGCTTATTAAACTTAGCTTTCATTTTTGGATGGCATACAATACCAAGCTTCACATCCCCTTCATTCCAAGGCTCACCTGTATCATCTTTATAAGATAACATTTCAGCTTCAGCAGTTTCAATATCTGTTTCAAGCTGTGCAAGTGTTGTTCCTGTTCCTGTTAATAAGTTTGATTGTGTTCCTGATTTCCCTTCAGTATGTGAAGCTGAAAACATCGGTTGACCATCATAACAAAGTTGAGTTGTTCCTGCCTTAAGTGCTTCAATGAAAAGCTTTCTTGGATGGATTCTTGCTTTTCTTGCAAGATCATCAATTCTCACTTTAACATTTCCAAGCTGATCATCAGCAATTTCATTTCTACTAATAGAAAGCGTTGCTTCATAATCTCTGTTAACAATCTCATAATCAAATTCTTCAAGGGATTTCAGTTTTCTTTCATCAACCCATTCACTCATTGAAGGGGATTGCCCTAACCAACCGTAATTTTCTTTATCTGAATTTGAAGTTGTTTCCATTATAAAAGGCATAACATCAGAAGGATCTTCTGAATTATTAAACGCTTTAACAAATGCAGCGTTTAAGCCTTTTCTTAATGATACTAAATCTTTACCTGCGAATGTACTCATTTTTTACCTTCCTTTTTAGATCGTTGCTTGATCAATTCTAACTCTCACTTGCGTTGCTGAAATGTATTCAACAATTTTCCCAACTGCTTGTTCATTTGAACCTTGAGTTGTTGAAATTGTATCATCATCTGAAGCGTAAACTTCTGAACCAACATCTGCTTGTGAAAATCCTGAACCACTCATTAAATAAGCACCATATTTTTCAACTCGACAAACTTCATCGCCTGCTGCCCCTGCGCTGTTATCAACACCTTCATAAGCAACACCTGCAAAAGTTGCCCCTGCTTCTGCTGAACATGGCGCTAAAAAACCTGCTGCATTGATCTTAACTAAAGCACCTTGATAAATTACATCACCTGCAACTACTTTATGCGCTAAAAGCTTTCCTTCTTTTTCTTCCCTATCTACTCTTGAAACTAAAGCCGTCATAAAAACTCCTTATGCTTTGTTTAGGTTAATGTATTCTTCACTTGTAAGCCCAAGTTGTTCAGCAATATCTTTTTCTTTTGCAGATAATTCAACTGTACTTTCTTGCTTACTTGCATCTGAACCTTTACCATCATTGTTCATTTTTTCACTTAGAGCAATTACTTCAAGCATCCCTTTACCTTCATTCATGGCATCAAGTTGCGCTTTATTAATTTTACCTTCAGTGAAAAGTTTTTCATGGGCAACTTTTTTATTGCTCAATTCAATACTTTTTTCTAATTCATCAACCTTTGAATTAAGTTCAACATTTCTTGCTTCACTTGCATCAAGCTTAGTTGTGATTTCTGTAATCTTTCCTGACAATTCAACAACTTTTTCATTATGAACTGATAGGTCAACTGTTTGTGTTTCTTTACTCACAATTTTTTCCTTTGTTGTAGGTTTACTGCTTAACTCTGTTATAGCTTCCATTTTAAGAAAAGGATAATTCGTCAACGCCCCACCTAAGAGAGTTGCACCATGTTCCGTTCCTGTGTGTGGATGCTTATAATTAAATCTAAATTCAGGACTGAAATATCTGTACTCCTTTTCGCTTAAAGCAGTAGTACCTTTAGTATTCCAATTGACCTGCGCAAATAATGTCTGCTTATCAAAAGATAAGAAAACATCTTTAAACCATCCGAACGCCTCATTTTTCTTATGATCTTCATTCACGCTTAAATCAACACCTGTTACCCTAGATTTAAAATTGGATTCCATTGTTTTTAAATGTTCTTCTGTTATTTTTAATTTTCCGTAGCTTGGATGCTCACCTTCTGCAACTCTTGCTATCTCTATTACTTGAGGCATCCCTTCACTAAGATCAATTGTTCCAATTTTTGATGAAAGATTTATTTCACCTTTATCATTGAATTGCATTTCTTCAAAGCACATCACTGGCATCATATCAGCAGCACATGCCATAACACCACGTCTTAGTTCAACCTCAACTTTTGTATCTAAATCCATTTGCGATAAATCAACTAGGCTTGCAACAAAATCAGTTTCAGTTTGGTTAATTTTTGGGGAGTAGAAATATTTATCTTTTAAATATTCCCTAACTTCTTTTTCATCTTTGAAAACTTTTTTATCAAATACCATGCTAAAAATCATCGCATCTTCAGAAATGTTATTTTGTTTGATGAAATCATCAAAGTTCACATCCATTTCTAAAATTGCCTGATCTTTTATTTGATCAATTAAAAAACTCATATTAAACCATCCCTTGACCTTTGCAAGCCACACATTCCTTAGTATCGCCATTGGGAAGTTCAACAACTTTCATTCCCCAACAAATTCTGCACATTGTTTTCTTAACTGCTTTTATTAAATTGCTCATATTATTTCCTTATAGTGTAATACTCTTTTTTGCTTTTGCTGAAGGGGATAATGTTGAAATTTCTAATTCTTCAACGCCCCTTGATACTTTTAAATTTGCCCTAAGATAAGATTTACAGTTGTGGTGAAGTGGGGGAACGTATCTAAGTGATTCAGCATCACTTGTTTTGAAAGTTGTTCCTGCAAGTTCAATACAAACAGCAGATTTAGGATCAAAGTTAACAAAAGTAAATGAATGAATTTCATCAATCACTTCATCATCAAAAAAGAATGATTCCCTTCCTTCATTAACCATTAAAGCAGCAGCATTTGTTCCCTTCACTTCAACTTGGTTTGATTCAATGAACTTTTCTGATTCTTCAACCATTGCTTGCTTAATAACATTTTCATCTTTTGTTTTTGTCAGAATTGAAGAATAAGAAAAATCAATTCTTTTTCTAAGATCAGTTAATGAATCAGCAGCAATTAAATCTGCTTGCTTTGCAATCAACACTTGCACATAAGTTGGCAATTTTGAAAACTCATTTAGTTTTATTTCTGAAGCATCCCCATATTTCTCAACCATTCTGATCATATCCCTTTCATTGTTAGAAAGTTCAATATCTTTTTTACTTGGGATTTCTTTCCTTGCCATTTCAATAGCTTTTGCAACTGTATCAGTTAAAGTTCTTTTTAAATCTTTTTTGAGGTTATTTATTCCCCCCATTTTTACAGTGCTGGAAGCATTTTGCTTTTTAGCATCGGATAATTGCCTATACCTGTTCATAACATCATTAACATACTTAGCTGAAGCAAATTCCATTGCTTCTTTTATTGCTGAAGAAACTTTGGGGGCTTGCTTTTCAATTAGTTTTTTTGGATTGTTTTTTCTTTCCTTGTTGGAGAGTTCAACATCTTTTTCTTCATCTTCTTTTATTGTTGGCTTAGGAGTATTACTAGCTGAATCATCATCCCCACCAACACTAGGTTCATTAGTAGTTTTATCATCTTGGCTTTCCTCATTTTCAAGCATTTCCCCTTCAGCTTTCTTAGGAAGGTTATGTGCTTTTCTAATGTGATCTTCAAGCTGTTCATCAGCAGTTATAACGCCTGCATTTGTGTAACCTGTAACCACCTTCATTAATTCTTCACCTGCTTCATCAGCAATCCCTGCATGAACTAATTGGGGCATAACCTCAACGGTATCACCAAAGTTCATTCGTACTAATTGGGGAATAAGATTTAAGTTAAAAGGATCTTTTATTTTATCAGCAAGATATTCAATTCCATTTCTAAAAAAGTTTGCACTTATATCGGTTGAAGATCCAACAGCAGAATTTCCCCCTATCCCCATTTCTAAAAACATTGCTAAAAAAGATCCTGAAATTTCTTCATTTTCTGCTTTAACTGAAACTTGAACTTTTGCAGGATCAAAAGTATTTGATTGATCAAGTGTTAATTCATATCCATCAGGTAAAATTATATGTGCTGATTCTGCTTGTGTATAACGTGTTAATTGATCAACTGCTGCTGAATATTCTGCTGAATCAAATTCAACAGTTGATGGAAGATTTAAAACAGGAACGCCAATTGCACCTTTTTCAATTCCTATTGCTTGCAGTTGTTTGTAAAGAAGTTTTCTTTTGTAATTTCCGTAAAGCATCCTGCAAAATGGATAACCTGTATCACTTCCCTTTTTCTCATTAAAAAATATAAGTAGGTTTTCTGCATCCATCCATTCATTCACTTCAACATCACCTTGCTGAATTTGGTGAATGGCTTCAAGAATCCCTTCCCTTGAATATTTCCATTTATCTAATGTTCTTTGATCACGATAAGAAATATTTGCAAGCCCTGTGTATGCCCCAAACTTTTTTGAAATTCTATTTTTATGGATCACTTCAAATACAGCGTGACCATGCCAAGGGAAAGTTAATATTTCATCAAGCTTTGCTTTCCATCCATCAACTAAATCACAAAAGATAATTTGCTTTATAAGATTTGCCACTTCCAAATCTTTGGGATCATCAGAAGCAGGTTCAATATCCCACGTTGCTGATTTTATCGGATTGTTAACTGCATGAACTAATTTTCTAATTTGGGAATCACCTAAAAGCATTTTATGGAACATTTCTTGACCATCTTGCCCGATCAATTCTTGCAAGTAATCTGATTGAACTGTTTCAGCAGTTATTAATGTTCCTGATTTACCTTTGGGAGAAAAGTTTGTTTTTGGTTTTTTAGATTCTTCAAAATCTTGACCTGCCATCCTTGCCCCATAGTTTATTTAATTGTTCTTAACAATACGATTATTACTTGAAAAGGGAAAATTGTAAAATTAATAGGCACTGATTGACAAGTTTTTATTACTTTAGTATTTTGCTGCGCAATACAGCAATTCACTTAAACTCTTATATTTCCTGATCTAAGTGAAGATTTTCTTTTTCTAGTTTTTCCAAATACCTTTGAAAACTTGTCAGTTTTCTTATTGGCTTTATCAAGTCCGACAACAGTTGAATTATCTAAATACTCAACTGCTTGTGTTGCTGAATCAACTTGATCATCGTGTTTTCCATTTGGAAAAACTTTATGTTCATTAACAAAATCTTCAATCCAAGGGGCAATGCTTGGATGTGGAAGCCAAATTTGCCCTGCTTCCCATAATGGCGCAACTGCTTCAGCACGTTCTTCTTTTGATCCTGTTGGAACAATAGCAATTACTTTTTTTATGATGCCTTTTATTGAATCAATGATTGCAGATCCGTTTGCTTTATCTTCAACTAGAACAGCATTATAATCAGGATGCTTTTTCGCCACTAATTTAATTGCTTTCAAGGAATCTGAAAAACTCATTTTTTCCCTGACAAGATCAAGCAGATATAAGTCTTTGTTGGATCTTCTTTTTCCCCAAACCTCACCGACAACATAATCTGATGTTTTAGATTTCTTGAAAGTGAAATCCCATGAATGAACTTTGAAATATAAATCATCGGGCAATTCTTTATAGTACCTAAACTTTTTAAAAATATTACCTTCCATTGGGGCAGGTCTTTGTTGGTATTGACCTGCATAGTTCATTGCAGATTTAATTCTCATTTGCTCAAGTTCTTCTTCAGTATGCTTTGCTCGCCAAAGTGCTTCCCCAACTTTTCTTTTGTCATACTTGCTTGCGCCATCTTCATTTATCGCAGGCATATTTATATGCGTAAATTCAAGTTCAGTTCCCCCACCTAAAAGAAATCCAACAGGATCATCTTCATGCAATCTTTGCATTACTAAAATCAAAGGAACTTTTCTATCATTAAGCCTTGATTTAATCGTATCAGGAAATCTTTTATTTATATGATTTCTTTTCGCATCAGATTTTGCATCATCAGGCTTCAAAGGATCATCAATAATCAATGCCCCTGAAAAACGATCAGCACCAAAGATTCCTGCCCCAAATCCTGTAACAGATCCCCCTGATGCAGTTGCAGAAAATTCACCATCATCCTGCGTTTTCCATTTCTTCTTTGCTGTTGTGTCAGTCCTTAAAGGAGTGAACCATCTTTGTTGGAACTCAACAGAATTAACAATTGATTTTACTGCTGATGAATTATCAAGTGCCAGTTCATCAGAATAAGAAAGGTGAAGAAATCTTGAACGTGAAAATTTAGCAAAGCACCACGCAGGAAATATTTTAACAATGATTTCTGTTTTAGTATAACGTGGTGGGATTGTGAAAATTGTATGCAGCATCTTTCCGTTATAAATATCTTCAAGTGCATTGCATATTTCTATATGATGCCAATTAACCTCAAAAGGTTTTTTATATATTTCTTTAAAAACCCATAACGTGAACTCAAATAAAGAATCTTCAAGTTTATTTGTTTCTAATTGAAAGTTGATTGATTCCAAAGAAGGAATTTCAATATTATCCATTATGTTCAACCCTCTTAATTACTTTGGTTATCTGCTTGATAAGGTTTTGATCATTCTTTTCTTTTGCTTTTAATAGTTGATCATTTAACCTTGCCAAGCATTGCATCTTTTCTGTTGATGCCTTTTTTGTCATTAGAAATAACTCCTAATCAATTGCCATAAAGCTTTCCAAAAAGAAACTTTAGGTTCTTCAACCTTTTCTTTTTTAGGCATAATATCAAAGCCTTTCTTTTTTAAATCATCAACAACTAAACCAATTTTTACAACACCGTTATAAACTCCCTTGCCTGCAAGTGATCCTGAATCATCGGCAAAAAATGCCCCTGTATGGTGAAGCCCAACAACAGGGTAATTTCCTGATTCATCTAATATTCTTGAATGAATTGGTGAACCACTTGAACCGCCTAATGAATCACATCCCTGCGTAAAATCATTTTCGTTGCCATTATCATTTAAGGCAAAAACTTTACAATCTTCTGAATTATCATACTTGGGAACAGGGGAGCATTGGGGATCACCGCCAACAGGATAGTAATTGCAATTGTGTTGTATGTGAATTAATGGATCATTAATTTTTAAATCCCTTGTGTCGATGCTTATGGCATCAGGGATTTCTGTTCTACATTCAAGAAGTAAATAATCCAAACTTTTCTTTGAAGGATCGTAAGCTTCACTGGCAAGGTACTTATCACAAATTACTGGATTGTGTTCAAAGTCGGTAAATGATACTTCAATATTTGAAACATCTTTCCCAACAATACAATGACCATTTGCCAATACTCTTTTTTCACCAACGCTCGCATAGTTGCATCTTGATCTTGTGTTGCCTTTAACTTGATAACCAACTCCAACTGATGAAGCAGCTTTTCTGATTGCTGATTCTTTAGGAAGGTTCATAATATCAAGCCAATCAAGATCCCCAATAATTGCTTGTGGCAATGAGACAACTCCAACTGTTGCGCCAATAATTGCTGCTGCTGCAAGTTTCTTTTTGTGCTTCATATTTTTTCCTTTGTTAATTGCTATGGGGATTATACGCCCTTGAACCTTTGTTTACGCCATGACTAGAATTATAAGTTTTTAAATCTCCCAAATCTTCATCATCATAATTTTTTATTAACTTTGCTTTCATCATTTCATCATGTTCTTTTTGTTTTAATTTGTTGCGCATGAAAATATGAAATTCTTCAATTTCTTCTTTTGATACTTCATTGTAAATTTTGGTGTAAACATAATCTAATCTAGTAATGAATTTAACGCTTGGATTTTCTATGCCTAGCCTAGCACGATTATATTTATATCTTGATACCTTCATCGTTCTGACTGCATCAATTCTTGGGATATGCTTTTCAATGTATTCAATTTTTTCTTGGAGAGTCATTTAAGAATTAACTTTTAGTGCCAAGTACAAATCCAAATATAATATTCATCGCATCAAGCACGATAAGCATTAGCATTATTCCAATTGAAACATCAAACTTTTCAGGTGCAAATGCCATTGCCAATAAAACTAATAATGTAATCATATTAAGATCCTTTTAATTATTAACGCACGATAAGAAAGATTATCGTGCGTAGCGTTGTAAACTATTGTTTTTTCTCATTCTTTTCTGCAATTGTTTTAAGTGCTAAAAGATCTTCTGTTGAAAGGTTCTTTAAGTCAATAGCTGATGTGGTGTTCATTGATCCTGTAAGGGCGATGTGAGACGTTTCTTTCTCTTTCCCTAGTACATGGTTAGCAAACCAATTTATATGGCTTTGATCGCCTGTTTCTAGCGTTCTGATGATGGATTTAATTATCATGGCATCTAATGCAGGCGTATTTGCTGCCCTATATATCTTCAGAAGATCTTTTTTGCTCTGAATCATATATTTATTTATTATGCCTTTGAATTGAGTTCTAGTCTTAAGGCTTAGTTCCTTTTCTGCTTCAGTCATTTTAGGTCTGCCAAATCCAACAGCATCTTTGTTGCCTTTTTTGAACTGATGCCCTGTTAATTTTCTTTTCTTAGTTGTTGACTTTTTCTTTGTTGTCATATCCGATTTTCCCCTGTTTTTATTATTATAGGCTATGTTTTTAAATTTTTAAAGCATATAACATAACGCAATGCCCTATAAATCTGTTATTTGATCAACCTCAAGGTTTTCAAGGATATTTTTGTAGCAGGAAGAAACAATATAACTTGCATCACTAATTGCTGAATCAATTTTTGTGTCCCAATTAGAGCCATCAATTTCATACCCATTTTTTTCCATCATTCTGATTTCATCCCTCAAAATTTTTTCTGCAATTATTCCTGCGGTGCAAGATAATTTTACAACTTCACTGTTCTTCATTATAACTCCTTGTGTTATTTACCCAAAAACCTCAAGGGGTATTTTGGGGGGTTAAAAAATATCAGTTACACACACATAGTATATATAGGGGTATGTATATATATATATTTATAATATAATAAAAATATATATACCCCTAATGCCCCTTCCTGAAGTTTTACGGCAACTTAACGCATCACGCAACGCCCCAAAGAATGCCCCTAAAGGGGCAGTTAGGGCACTTTTTTCTAACGCACATGCTAACGACTCTCCGAGTCTAACACTATGCTTATAAACACATATTGTTTTAGGGGCACTTTTTTTAGGGGTATTTTGGGGCATTTTATATTTCATCATTTTCCCCATTTTTAACATTGATGCCACGCACTACAAAATCACCTTGGTACTTTCTTGCACCAAAACCGCTATCATTTAGCATGTTAAGAAATTCCATTTTCCCCAATTGCTGCCTAATGTTAAGATTTACTTCTTGCCATTTTGCAAAAGCCTGCCATACTATACTGCGTTTTATTTTTCCACTCTCCTCAAGTTCAAAAATAACAGCTTTACCATCAACATCAGATCCTTCTTCACACATATCATTTAAGAAGCCCCAAATGGCATCATTTTTCTTGCTCCAATTTTCAACATTTTCTTGACTCTTTTTGGTTTTTGTATATTCCCCACTATTATCAACCACAAGTCTCTCCAAGCCTCTTAAAGCAAAAGCCAATATCCCTTGAGGGTCATGATCAAACATATCATTTGCAATTTCAGTGTTCTTTTTTCCAGTAAATTGTTTATCAAAGTTGACAATTGAGAATCTTCTTTTCATTGCACCGCTATAACCTTCATCAGTTGAAGGCATTTTATTTGCTCCAAAAATATGAAGGGCAGGAAGCTTAGTATAAATGTCATCAGTATTCTTTACTCTTATTCTAACATTTTCCTGATCATCAACCTGCTTCACAATATCATCATCAATTCTACAATTAGTTTTTATATCCCCAACAATGTTCATCAGTTTTCCAACCATGCTAGTCATATCAAACCCATTAAAATTATCAGGTGAAACCCCACTAATATTTTTTTCATTCTTATGAAGCCTTTTTAAAACTTTTATTGTTGTTGATTTCCCTGTTCCTGATTTACCTAAAAGCATAAAGAATTGGGGGAATTTAGGCATAAGACTAGCACCAAACATTTCTTGAATAAGTTTAACAGCATCTTCAGATTCTCCAAGAAAAGAATGAAGCCAATCTTCAAACATTTCATTTTTTCTAGTGGGAACACTGGAATAAGATTTATAATTAAGTTCAATCATTGTTGTGCAGAAATTTAATTTATCATGTTCTTTAAATACCAAAGAAAACTTATTATTAGATCTTTCAAGATGAAGTGTTCCATCTAAGAAATTTGCCATATTATTTTTTGGAGAAAACATATCAACATCATCAGGCTTTTCAGGAACGTACATTATGAACATTTTAAAAATACCATCAAGCTTTCTACTTGATAACTTATTTCCAAAGTTGGCGTTAACTTTTGTTTTTAATATATGGATTTTTGATTCATCTAAAAACTGCCAATGATCGTCCTTATAATAAAATAAGTTTTTGGCATCTTGCTTAACAATCATTCCATCTTTGAAGCCATTAGTTTTTTCATCAAAAGTGCAATGAAATATTTTTTCCATTAACCACTTACTCGCTGCAAAATCACTTGCCCCTTCAGTGCTTGCATTTTTTGGGGGATCAATTACTATGGGTCTTTTTTCAGGGTCTAATCTGATCCAAATAGGGCATTGACCTGAACAATAAATTGATTTGGCTTCATCTTGGCATCCAAAGTTATAATTTGCGCCACGTTCATAAATATTATTAATAATTGTTGTAAGCTCACTTATTGGCAATCCGTTTTTGCTTGCCCATTCCATTAGATCTTGCTCACACTTATCTTGCGGTTTTCCTGTTCTATAATAATCATTAACAATTCTCATTGCTGCATTATTTCTTCCAACATCATCACAAGTTGATTCAAGCATTTTCTTTATACAAAGCTTTCCATCAAACTTTTCAAATGGGCTTGGCTTGTCAATTGTTCCTGCCCTTTCTTTTTCTATTTGATAAGATTTTCTTGCACTTGCTTCAATCGCATCTTTAAAAACTTGGAGAGTTTCACGTTCAAGCGTTGGATTCATTTCTTTTATAAAATCTTTTTTAATCTCACTTAAATCAAGCTCCCCTGCTGCTTGCTTTATATCTTCAATATTAATATCTTCATCATTTAATAAATTAAGTGGAACTAGAATTTTATACAAACCTGATTTTTCATGTTTGGTAAATGGAACTCGGAATTTTCTATTGTAATTATAAATTGAATCATCAAGTGTTGGATAAAATTCTTTTAGATACTTTGCTAAATCTTTTAATTGGTTTGGCAGGTGTTCATTTGGAGTAAGGGGAAAATAATTAAAAGGTATCATAACGTGAAAACCTTTTGAACCTGAAAAGAAAACTGCAAGATCTTCAACGCCTATCCATTCAACAAATCTTTTTACATCATACATTGATTCTTGGGGATTATCTTCAGCATCAAAATCAAAAGATATACAATCAAGCGCAGGTTTTGCAATTCCTTCATACTTTGTAAATGTTTTACCGTTGCAAGTAAATTCTTCATTGCTTGGGCGTTGATCATCTAAAGTATATTCATAAATTTTTTTTCCTTCCTTATCACTTTTTCCTGTATCCCATTCAAGCTTTAACTTTGAAAAATCTAAATCAAAATAGCAACTGTATGCTGTATTGCCATCATGGTTTAATATTTTTTTATTTAAGTCTGAAGCTTTTAAATGCCCATTAGTTAATTTGCTGTTTTTTGATGTTAAGAAGTAGTTAAAGTAATTTATATCATTCATTGAATCTCCTAAGATTTTTATATTTGAGGTTATACAGTTAAACCCATATTAATAAAATTGACAACCTCAAAAAAAGAATCATATAATAATGATCTCTGTTTGATGCAGCAGAAGCCCTTGCAATTCCCTTTTTTCTCCTAAGATCTTAAGGCATTGCAAGGGCATATAACTCTCCAAGCCAAAAAAAATCTGTAAAAATAATACATATCAAAATAATATCCCTTGCCAATATCAATCCGATATTGCACAATGCTTTCAATTCAAAATCTTAGGGGATTAAATCAAATGAAAAATTGGCATATAGAACTTATGGCGCAAATACTTATTTTAGGTTTATTATTTGTTGGCTTGATATTTAGTATTAATCAAATGGATAAACAAACCGAAAAAATAAAATCAATATATAAATTTGAGGAAATAAGATGAATATATAAATTTGAGGAAATAAGATGAATGATTTAGAAAAAAGAAGATTTGAAATGTCACAATCTGTATTAATGAAATCTGCGCCAATGTCGTGGCAAGCAAACAAAGATTATGTTAAAACATTAAACGAAAAAATTCTTCAAAATGAAAAAGAAGATTTGTTAATATTTAAAGTTGCCATTGAATTTGCTAGGCAACATTATAATTTACCCAAAGAATTATCAGATATTTTTAGAAAATTAGTTCCTGAAACTATTGTATTTAGTCGTGAAGGTTTTCTAAAAGAAGTTTTTGGTGAAGTGAGGGTTGAAGATGAATGATGCAGATTTAGTTAAAGCTATAAAAATACAAAAACAAATAAAAGAAATTGAAAAAATAATTAATGATTATTCTGCTGATATTTCTTTATATAAAAGAGGCGGTCAACCTAGAACTTTTAGAAAAGTTTTAATTGAAGTGGGGCTTGGTGGGATATTTAAAAATCTTTATAAAGAAAAATTAGTCGAACTTAAAAAAGAATTTAAGGAAATGTAAAATGAAAACAGAAAATAAAACATTAACGATTAAATATTTAAGAGAAATGGAATTGCCTGTTCGGTTAATTCAAAAACATGATCAAACACCTATAGATGTTTTATATTTGGGAGAAACGCACATGTTTGTTAATGAGAGGGAACGAGAATTAAGCATCCATCTATCCCATTTGATCAGTTACCAACTCGCACCAAAAACTAAACCTATACAAAGTGGTGACTATATATATGTAGATGATATGGGGCGTTTTACTAATTACGAAACAAAAGAAAATATAGACAAATTTAGAATTAAATATAAAGCAGTAATCAGTGAAGAAACAGGCGAGATCATTAGCCGTGAAGTGAGCGCAGAATGAGTGAACCAATATTTAGTTCAGCAGAAGAAGCAAGGGATTGCAAAAGCAAACTCAAAAAAGCCCAAGGAACGATTGAAGTTGTCAGATTAAAAAATGGCAGATTGTCAGAAGAACTTGCTGAATTAAGAAAAAGTAACAAAATGCTTTTAGATCAGATAAGGGATGAAGCAGATATAATTAAATTTTTAGAGAGTATTATTAAAACATTTCAAACAGTAATAGAAAGGATGAATAATGAACATTAATTTTGAAAACAAAGAAGAAGCAATGATGCAGGTTAAAGTGCTAAAAGATTCTTATGAAGAAATGTGTGAAGTAAGTAAGAAACAAAATGAAGCTTTAAAAGTTGCAAATGATCAGCTTGAAAGTGCTGCAAAAACCATTAACACTTTAACTGATGCAGCAATGGGAACAACTGAAGCACTTAAAGCGGTTCATACTATCTTAGGAAGCAAAAAAGATCTATGGAATAATGATAAGCAGATAAATGAACTTATGAACTCTCTTTCAACTTTTGTTCTTAGTTCAGGCGCAATTAAATTAGGAGTGATCAGCAATGACAATAATCAACCCACCTAATAATTTTGAAAATGTTAATATGCGATATATTGCAGGGGAACTTGAAGGACTTAAAAAGGTTATTTCTTATCTTTATGATGGTGAACTTGAAGCATTTAACATTATCTTATTCATAAAATCTAATTATAAGCAATGGGGGGCAATGCTTGCCTACCTAAAAAGGAATAACATCAAAGGCAAAAAGCTTGTGGAAATGTTTCAAAATGAATCCCCCGATGGCGGTGGCTATCACATGGGAACAGAATTTATTCTTTCAAGATTAAAAGGAATGAAAACAGGAACAACAGCGACAAAAATTGATGAATTATTTTAAGATAGAATACAAAATGATTGAAGGCAAGGAATGGATAAAAAGGGATTTCCCAAATGCTATTCAGCTTTATAATTTTGTAAAGCCTATTAGGCATTTAATAAATATAAAAGAAAAATGGATTGATGTTGATGGCTTTGATGGAAGGTATCAAATATCAAACCTTGGGAACTTAAGAAGTAATTGGGGAAAAAGAAAAAAATCTAAAAATTTTCGCCCCACTAAACATGGTTATTTGCGAGTTGATTTATATAAACCAATGGAAGTTAAAACAGGGAATAGAAATTCAAACAGAAAATCCCTTTTAGGGCATTGCTTAGTTGCCCAAGCATTTTGCTACAATGCTGAACCTGATTTGTTAGATGAAGTTGACCACATGAATGGTTATTGTGATTATAATGAATTTTGGAATCTGCGTTGGGCAGATAGAATAATGAATTTAGATAATAGAAAATTTAATGATACACCTTTTTAATTAGGAGAAAAAATGAAAATAAAATGCGCTAGTTGTGAAACGGTTTACAGCACTGGTAACAGAATTTGCCCTGCTTGCAGCGCAAGAGGGGGATTTTTACAAGATCCTAAATCAAAAGAAATTGGAAATATCAATGTTCATCTTGAAGATATTTTAAATCATAAAGTTTCAAAAAATAAATACCAAGTTAAAGAAATTCAAAATAATGGCTTGATTGCACTTCTTGTTTCTTCTCCAATGGTACATGAAAATGTTAAATCAGGGTTAAAGGTTTATATATCAAATGAAACAATCAGTGAGTATTCACTATGAAAGATCAGATCCAAACAATTAAAGATATAATGGGAACAGGTTCAGGATCAAAAAAGATTTCAGTGAATCTTTCCAATTACAAACCTGATGAAAAAATGGATGCTATATACCGTTGGAAGCGTGCAAGCTGTGCTGATTTTTCAACTTACTTTGTTGATTCAGTTTATGATCAATATTTGCAGCGTGGAAAGATTTCAACAAAGCAAGAAGCGGCAATTGATAAGATCATTGTGAAATTTAATATCTGTTTAGATACTTGGAGTTTGTAAGATGGAACAAGTTAACGCCTATAAGATGGTTTATACAATTGGCAGGGATAAACCAAGGGAATTTTTAACACTTGATAAAAACGAAATACAACTTAAAACTTTTGAGGTTATGCAAATTGCAAAAACTTTAAACCTCAATTATTTGGTTTATGAAACGACTAAGCCCGCATTTTTGAAGGAATTAAGAAGAATAACAGGATGTGTTTAAGTTGACAAAGCTTAGAGATTATCAAGAACTTGCACATACTCAATTAGTTGAAAGGCTTAAAGAAAATCTTTCAACTCTCCTTGTAATGGCAACAGGTTCAGGAAAATCAAAAACGCTAGTTTCATTTATTAAAAAATATGAAAAGCATTTTATATTTATCTTGATTGTTCAAAATAGAAAATTGGTTAATCAGCTTGCAGAAGATACAAAAGAATTTGGGCTTGATTATGGTGTTTTCATGGCAAGCCATGATGAACTAGACACATCAAAAAAAGTTCAAGTTTGCTCAATTGATACAATTAACACTAGGGGGGAATATCCCCACATAAAAAGTGAAAAAGATATAATTGTTATTATTGATGAAGCAGATCAAGCCAAGGCACAAAAGTTTCAATCAGCAATAAAAAGATACAACCAAAGGAAAAAAATAATTCCCCAAGCAGGTAGAACATTTTTAATTGGAATGACTGCAACACCTTACAACAAACTTGGGGATGTTTTTGATACTTATATCAACCCAATAACTGCAATTGAACTAAGAAGAAGGGGATTTTTAGTTGATTATAAATATTTCATTCCAAGGGATTCAGTTGATTATAAAAATATAATTGTTAAGCGTGGTGAATGGTCAGCAATCCAAGTGAGTAGAAAATTAAACAATCCATCAATGATAAAAAGCTGTTTTGATTCTTGGCTTAGGCATGGTGAAGATAGGCAAACTTTAATATTTTGCATGGATAAAAAACATGCTGAAGCAATGTGTGAATATATTAATGAATACTATAAAAAAATCATGGCAAAATTTGTCTATGATAAAACAACAGATAAAGAAAGAAAGGGGATCTTTGATGATTTTGAAAGTGGGAGAATACGCTTCTTGGTTAATATTAGGATTATTACTAGGGGCGTTGATCTTCCTTGTATTGGTTCAATAATTGATTGTGCTGCAACTCTAAACCTTAACTTGCATATACAAAAGTTAGGGCGTGGAAGCAGAAAAAATGATTTTTACAAAGATTGCATCGTTATTGATCCTGCAAAGAATGTTTTAAATAATGGGCATTTTTACCAAGAAAGGGAAATTGATCTTAATAAGGAATACAAAAAAGTTAAGTCTGATTTGCAGGATCTTTTTATGAGATATTGTGAAAATTGTTTTAGAGCTGATGAAGCAAAGAAATTTGTGAACGGAAAATGCCCTTTTTGCGGTCATTCATTAAAACAACCTGTAAAGAAAAAACTCTCCAAGTATAAAAAAGATCAACTTTTTATGGAACAAGCAACTGAAGCTGAAATTGAGGCAAGAAAAATGATCAATGATTATAAAAAGATCTTGTGGAAAAAGAAAAACTTAGGTAAAACATATCGAAATGATATTGCAGTTATTGAAGCACATAAAGCAATGATGAAAAAATACGGTGTTAAAGAGTGTTTAAAAGTTGCCAAGCAAATAAAGCTTTTACAAAAAACAGTTGATGCTTATGTTAAAACAAAAGAAAAAACTTATGTGCCTTTAGGGGGGATGAAATTATGAATTTACCAAGCTTTAATTATGCAACTGTTGCAGGATCAACAGAAATGCACAATCAATTTAAAAAAGAATTTACAATTTATGTTTCAAAGATGATCCCCCAAGCTTTAGTTCTTCCTTATGATGTGGCATTTGTAAGGGCATACAGTGAACCAGAAAAAGTTTTTCAAGTAGGGCAAAAGGGCGTTTTAGATACTATTGTTATTTTGCCCAAGGCAACACTTTGGTTTGATATGAAAACAGGGGGCGCAAGATTGCAAAAAAATCAAATGGCATTTTGTGAGAGAATTTTTCACATACATGGGGAAAGAAGGGGATTTAAAATAACATCGGTTGAAGATGGTATTGATATAATTGAGCAATTTCTATGAGAAATAAAACTGATCTTTTCAGAACAAACGGAAATTCAAAATCAATTGATGAATCTTTTAAAAAAGTTTCAAAACAAATGCTTAATGCTGCTGTTGAAAATAAGAAGATGAAGCCAATACTTGATAAGCAACTAAAAGAAGTTGAGAAAATAGATAATAAAATAAAATGGTTTGAAAATAAAATTAAAGAAGAAGAAGAAAGAAAAGAAAAAGAACTTAGGAAAATGAATGATTTACTTGAACTCGCTGTTAAATCAACTCATAAACTCTCCAACGGCTATACAGTTAAGCCTGATGATAAAAGAGAATTTACAGTTGAAGATATTGGATCATTTTTGAAATGGCTTAAAGCAAACAAAAGCCCTATTGAGGTTATGGAATTTCTTAAAACCTCAATGAAGAAAACAGCATTAAGAAGTTTTTGCAATGAAGAAGCAAACAAACAAAGAATTGAAGGGATTATTGAACCAAAAATTGATGGAATTATATTAGGTCAAGTAACCTACAGAAGATTAACAACTTGTATTTCAAAGGAGAAAAAGAAGTGAGAGGAAAAAACCAAAGTGTTGCTTTTCATTGTATCAGCAAAAACAATAAACCTTTTCTGACAAATTCGCTTGAACAAGCAGTTTCATTAGGTAAAGGAGATCCCCACCCTGTAAATAGGAAATCAAGGAGAGCAATGGCAAAAATGACTAAGAAAATGTTGGCAGGTTACGCAAGAATTACAAACAAAGATTTATTGGATGCAGCGAAAAGATCAGTTGAAAGAAAAAAGGCAAGAAGAAAATATGCAAAAGAAACTAAAAGGAGAAACAGAAAATGAAAGAAGAAAAAGAATTTGAAGAAGGTGTTGAAATACTAGATCCTGAACTTAAGGCAAAACAAGAAGCCCAACAAGAAGCAGCGAAAATCAAAGCTGAAAAGCTTAGATGCGCAAATGAAGAAGTTAACAGCGCATTAAAAACTTTAAAAGAAAAATGCAACATGGTGTTTTATCTTTCAGGTTATTCAGAAGAATTTGATGAAATTGGAATTTGGAAAACTGAAGGATTGAATAGCTTGCAAGAAATGGGATTTAATAAACTAATGCAAAACCAATTTTAATAAGGAGAAAAAATGACAACAAAAAAGAAAGTAGCAAAAAAAGCAGTATCAAAGAAATCTTCAAAAGAAGTAACAATTAAAGTTGATGAACTTCAAGAATCAAATCTTTCAAGTGCTGCCCTTGCAGCATTTGGGAACTATGATATTGCACATTTTGAAGGTGTAAAATTAGACGTAACAGAAAACAAAGATCTTTTCAGTAATGATATAATCATCCCAAAAATTTGGTTGATGCAGGAAATGTCTGAACTTGCAAAAGATAAATCAAGAAAGGATATTGAATCAGGGGATTATGTTGATTCAAGATCAGAAGAAATAATTTTAAAAGTTGATGATGAAGAAAAGGGATTTATACCATTAATTGTTATTAAAACTTTTAAGCGTTGGCAAACTTTCAGAATGACTGAAAAAGGTAAGCCACTTGAAAGAAAAGTTTTTATATCTAGTGAACTTATGACTGAAAAAAATGCTGAAATGGAATATCAATTCAAAGAAGATGGTGAAGATTTTACTCGCAGGCAGGTTATATCAGCTTATGTTTTAAAAGGTGAAGATGCACAAAAAGCAGTTATTAAGCCTTACATTGTTGATTTTGCATCAGGTTCAAAAGGTGGGGGGCGTGACATGGTTAGCGATATAAAAGCACTTAATGCGAGAAGCTTACCTTCTTACGTTGCTTGGTTTAAGCTTGGGCAAAAAGAACAAACTTCATCTAATGGGGATGATTTCTTTGCAAAAACAATGAATTTTGGTGGGCCATTGCCTGAACAAATGATGCCATTTTTAAAAGAAGCTTATGTTGATATTACTTCAATGATTGATGCAAACATTATTGAGATTGATGATCGTGATGTACATGAAGCGGCAAAATCAACTGATGCAAAAGCTGATGTAACAACTGAAGCAATTGCGACAAGCGCAGGGATCTAAAAATGACTAGGGCAAAAAACAATATTAGGCTTCCAAAAATAAAAACTCATAAATCTTTATTTGCAAATAAAGTTAATATGCAAACGCATGAAAAAATTGATGCAATTGTTGAAAAAACTGCTGTTAGCAAATGGATGGTAATTGACAAAATTTTATCAGAAGCTTTAGGAATTAAAACAAACAACCCACTTGATTTATCAAAGTGGGTTAAAACAAAAGGATAAATTATGAATGAAATGAATGATGAAAAAAAGAAAAGAGTTGAAAATAAGCTTGATAAGTTTTCAGCAGAAATTGAAGCAATATCAGAAAAGCATGGTATAAAATCAATTTTGTGTTTTTCTGATATTTAAGAAGATATTAATGGCACAATGACATTTGGAAACTTAAAAATTTATGAAGGTATTGGGCTTTTAGAACTTGCTTTGAAAGAAAGTCTTAAATAATGAGCTGTGAAATTTGGAAAAATATAAAGGGTTATCCTGATTACCAAATTTCTAATTTTGGGCGTGTGAAATCTTTTAAAGGCAGCACGCCTATTATTTTAAAGCCAAACAGAGGTATTTACTTAAGCGTTATGCTTAATTCCTACAAAAGACTTTATATACATAGATTAGTGGCGAATGAGTTTGTAGAAAATATCCATTCTAAACCGCAAGTGAATCATAAAGATGGAAATAAAAATAATAACTCATTCAATAATTTAGAGTGGTGTACACCTAAAGAAAACACTCAACATGCTTATATTAATGGTTTGATCAGAAGTAGGGGGGGCAAAAGGGTCTTCAAATTATCATTCTAAGTTAGACGAAATTCAGGTTTTATTCATTAGAGAATTAGCAAAAACAGAAAAAAGAAAAGAAATTGCTGCTTATTTTTATTTAAAAGTTTCTGCAATAGATAAAATAATAACAAGAAAAACTTGGAGGCATATATAATGGCGCTACATATTGTAAGGGATATTAAGTCTCTAAAATCATCAGTAAATGATTTATGCAAAGAAAAAAGAATTTCTTGTGATACTGAAACATTTGGGGGGGAAGGCATTGGGGGGCTTCATCCTTTTCATGGTAGTAGGGCTTTTTCAATTATATTTGCAACAGCAACTGATGAATTTTATTTTGATTTTAATATTGGCGGTATTAATTCAAAGTACATTGAACTTTTGCAGCCTATATTTGACAACCCTGAAAAAATTATATTTTTTGTTAATGCAATTTTTGATGCAACAATACTTTATCACCACAACATCCATATAAAATGCCGAATTGTTGATTGCCCTTCAATTGCAAGAATTGAATTTAATTGCCATGATGGCGGCAAATATATAAGCGATGAATCTTTTTTGTCATTAGAATACTTAGCAGAATACTATAAAGTTAAGGCAAAAGATGATCGTGTTAAGGCTTATATAATAGAAAATGATCTTTACCAAAAAGATAAAGATGGAAAACATATTAAATGCAGATTTAAAAACAAAAAAATTCCTTGTTATGAACTTGTTCCACTTGATTTAATGACTACTTATGGTGCGAGTGATGCAAGGTCAACTTTTGATATTGGAACAAAAATAATAAAGTGCATAAATCATAAAGATAGTATTTATAAAAATGAAAACAAAATGATTGAAGTTGCAAAAAATGAAATAAAGCTGACATCAACTTTAGTTAAAATGAAAATTGATGGTGCAAAATTATGGGTTGATTATGTTGAACAAGCCATTGAAAAAGAAAAAGAAATTTCAGCTAAATTGCATAAAGAAATAAATGAATTAACAGGCGGTATTAACCTCAATTCAGGAAAACAAGTTGCAGAATATCTCATTAAGCGTGGTGTTAATGTTCCTAAAAAAGATCCAACAGCTAACGATAAAAAGCAAAGAGAAGCTTGGCTTGAAAAAGCTGATATAATCATGGCACAAATCAATTCAGGAGAACTCAAATCAAAACAAGTTGAGGTTAAAAAAAGGCATTATGAACAAGCTATTTTAAAAGCTGATAATTATTTAAAAGGAAGGCATATAACAGATAAAAAAACACTTGCTAGGCTTTTAAAAAAGCATCCTGAACTTGATTTTTTATCAAAAATAACAACTGCAAAAGAATCTGACAAAAAACTCTCCACATACTACATGAATTTTATAAAACTAAAAGATGAATTTGATATTATCCATTGTGGACTTAATCAGGAAAAAGCAATTACAGGGCGTTTTAGTTCTTCAAATCCAAATTTTCAAAACCTGCATAAAGAAAAGTGGGATGGTTCAGAAGATCAGCTTATGATAAGAAAAA
>Ga0114957_1000857_pt1 | contig 36592 bp, 43 predicted proteins | sample BantaG_FD_87175 | JGI IMG/M metagenome (GOLD analysis project Ga0114957, IMG submission 87175) | Marine algal microbial communities from Bantry Bay, Ireland - BantryBay_4 metaG | ecosystem: Host-associated > Algae > Red algae > Unclassified | place: Bantry Bay, Ireland | collected 2014-11-21
AAGAAGATGATTTTGACGAGGTGATAATAATGAAAAAATGAGTACATACCTAGCCGTACGTACTCATTTTATTTTTCACATAATTCTTCTTATTTTTATAAAATACAAGCCCAAAATGAGAAATCAAAATAAGAGTAAGATATTTTTTTTGGAAAAACACCTAAAATAAAAACACAAAACGCTCTCGTTTACTTGGAAAAATTTGGAATTTCGCCAAGCAAAATAGATCGGTTCACGTTTACCATTTAGTCATATAGAAACCCACTTTCGGTCTTTTGAGAAAAATCAATGTTTAACAAACCTCTAGCATCGATTTTTTATGGTAAAGTAATTTTGAAAACTGTCTGTTCTTTCCTATTTTTAACGAAGACAAATGAATGATCATAACAAAAAATTATTGACTTAGAGATTAAGCTAGAAGAAGTTTTTCACCTAAAACTAAATTAGAGTCTTATGAAAACATCTTCCGACATTTTTACCCAACAAAACATTTACATATTCCTAGGAAGGTGGGTCTTTATTTTTTGGTTAAACCTATTTTGTTTACTTTCTCCTAACATTGCTCTCACACAAAACGATTATCATGTCACTCATCTAACAGTTGAAGATGGGCTTCCATCTCGAAAAGCGATTAATGGTTTCATGGATTCCAAAGGCTATATGTGGATTGCTACTTCTAATGGGCTTTCAAGATATGATGGAAAAGGATTTAAAAATTTCCTCCCCCGAGCTTCTGATTCTAACATTATTCATTCCAACAATGTCAGAGATATTGTTGAAGATAAGGCTGGAAATTACTGGGTTTTAACACTGACTTGCCTATATCAATTTTTCCCTGATACAGAAACTTTTGAACATACTACCCTCGACCTCTCTAACAAAGATCAGAATGGGCAAATAGGATTGGGTAACATTGCGCACACAGAAGACCATACGCTTTGGATAGGAACGATACAAGGAGGTTTTTACAAATACAATACTCAACAAGATACTTACAAACACTTCAATCTTTTAAAAGGAGATTTGAATTCTAGACAACAACGTGACTTGAACAGAGTAGATGATATAATTCCCTACATCGGAGATGAAAACAAACTTTGGATCGGAGGATCAGGATTATATGTATTTGATAAAACCAATAATACGCTCGAAAAGAAAAAAGGAGTAAAAGATGGTAGTTTTCAATGTTATGGTATTTTCTCTGACCAACAAGGAGAGGTGTGGTATGGAAATTTTTTTTCCGGAATTTACCAATATTTAGAATCACAAGATACTGTGTTTAAATACCCTGTCCTTAATTTAAAAAACGCAGTTCTTGATATTATTAATGAAAATAAAACTCAATTTTTAGTTGCTATCCATTCCCTTGGGGTTGTGCGTTTTGATAGGGAAAATAAATCATTTGTCTTCACTCCTGAAAAGGTTAGCGCTGTTGTGCCTAAAGATGAAAATTATATTGATAGAATAGTTAGAGACAATCATAACAGGATATGGACATTTTCATGGGACGGTGTGAAAATATACGATAAAGGGACTCCCTTCCTAAAAAGCTATGAAGTACCAAAAACTCCAACCAATCAAGAAAGACCAGATATTGCCATTCAATCTGTGGATGTCGATAGCAAAGGACAGTATTGGTTAGTGGGTTCGCCTGGTCGTGTTTTTTATAAATTTGATAAAGACCACAACAGTTATGAAGCAAAAAACCTTGCTTTTCCAGACCCTACTCCAAACCCTAATCACTTCTATGATTTTTTTGATTTGCTAGTGGATTCCAAGGATGATGTTTGGGCTAGTTATAATTGTCTTTACAAATTCAATCACCAAACCCAAAAATTAGAACATTTCAAAAAAGAACAATTTGAGAAACTAGGAAATCCATTGTTATGGAATATGGTGGAAGCTCAAAATGGCGACCTTTACATGGGAACACCCAACAATGGAATTGTCCGTTTTGACCGAACGAGGGATTCTATCATTCGATATGTTAGCACTACTCCTGACGGAATGTCCATTGATACCAGAAGTCAAGTAAGCGATATATTTTTTGATTCCAAGGGATTGCTTTTGGTATCAACGGATGCTTATGGTATCTACATATTTGATACAGAGAAAGAAAAATTCGTCAAAAGAATTGCATCTGTGGGAAAGGAATTTGGACAAGAGACGACAAGAGTAAAAATCCATACAGAAAGACGTTCAGGTGAATATGTTACTAGAACTGATGCAGGTTTTTTCTTGATGGATGAAAAAGGGAATTTGAATCAAGAAATAAAAGACGAAGAAGGCAATTCCCTCATAAGAGGTTTTGATGCAGTAAAAGATTCGAATGGAAATATTTGGATCTTAAATGCTAAGGGGTTGCATCGCTTTGATTTGGAGGAAAAAACTAGAAGTTTTGGAAAAAAAGAAGGTATCGCAAATCTCGGTGGTTGGGAAACTTATTTTGAAATACTAAAAAATGGTGAGATTTTTATTGGAAAAAAAGACAATACATTTAACCTATTTCATCCAGACAGCTTAACTTATAACAATGTTCCTCCAAAATTGGTTTTTGATAAAATAAAAATTGATGGCGAGGAATTAGTACTTTCCAAAAACCTAAACTATTTGAATGAAATCACACTTGATTATGCTCAGAATTTTTTCACTATTAGTTTTGCTGCTTTGAATTTTACTCGTCCTGAAAAAAATCAATACGCTTTTATGATGGAAGGATTGCACGATGATTGGGTGATGAACGGGAATGATAATAAGGCGGCTTTTACTGGTCTAACAGAAGGAAACTATACTTTCAAAGTTAAGGCTTCTAATAATGATGGCATTTGGAACGAAGAAGGTATCTCTTTGAAAATCAAGGTATTACCTCCTTGGTATCGGTCGAGTCTAGCTTATTTGTTTTACTTGGCTTTGCTGGTAGGAGGAATTTATTTTTATTGGAAATTTCAAAAAAGACGTTGGCAATTACATTCTCAACTTCAACAAGAACAAGCAGAAGCTATCCGATTGAAAGAATTGGGTGAAACCAAAAATAGACTTTATACCAACATCACTCATGAATTTAGAACACCTTTAACTGTTATCTCAGGCTTGGCTGCTGAATTGGAAAACAGCAATGGAAAAAAAGAAAAAATACTCAACAACAGTAACCACTTATTGAACTTGGTCAATCAAATACTCGACCTCTCCAAATTACAATCTGGGCAATTAAAATATGAACCCTCTTTAATCGAAATTATTCCTTATTTAAATTATTTGACTGATGCCTTTTCTTCTTTAGCAAATGAAAAACACATCAGTTTAATTTTTCATTCTGAGATAAAAAATTTGGTCATGGATACCGACCCAGAGAAATTAAAATTGGTGTTAGGTAATTTAATCTCTAATGCTATAAAATACACTCCTGAGTTTGGAAAAATTTTAGTGACTGCTTTGCAAAATGAAAATAAAGAATTGGTCATTAAAGTCAAAGACAGCGGTATTGGAATTTCTAACAATAATCTAACAAAAATATTTGAACGCTTTTATCAAGTAGATGATGCTGCCACCAGAAAAGGAGAAGGAACTGGAATTGGATTGGCTATTGTTAAAGAATTTACGGAATTGATGGGTGGGAAACTATCAGTAAAAAGTGAAATCAACAAAGGAAGTATTTTTCAGATTATTTTACCTATTGATAAAAAATCCAACAAAACATTTACATCTCCAATTATTAAAAATAAAACCACTTCCTCCATTGAGGATTTTTCAAAAAATGAAATACCCGTTCTAAATAGCAATGATGAAAAAAAGAATATCCTCATCATTGAAGATAACTCCGATGTTGCTTTTTATATTGAAAACATTTTAAACAAAATTTACCAGATTACACATGTGAGAAATGGAAGACTAGGAGTAGCTTCTGCTTTTGAAAATATTCCCGACTTCATTCTTTGCGATGTGATGATGCCTGAAATGGATGGATTTGAGGTATGTGAAATATTAAAAAAAGATGAAAGAACAAGTCATATTCCAATTATTCTTTTAACTGCCAAAGCTACTCAAAAAGATAAACTAGAAGGATTGCAATATGGTGCCGATGCTTACTTGACAAAACCATTTGATAAAAAAGAATTGTTTATTCGGATTGAGCAATTATTGGAAAATCAATTACGCCTACAACAATATTTTTCCAAAAACAAAAAACTACCTATTGAGGTTTCAAAAGAAAATAAATTCTTGAAAATTATTTTAAAAACCATACAAACACATCTTTCAGAATCAGACTTAGGAACAACTCAATTATGTCGAGCAGTCCACTTGGAACGGTCTCAATTGTATAGAAAAATCAAAGCCCTGACTGGTATTTCTCCTACTGAACTCATTCGGCAAAAACGGCTAGAACACGCTCAACAATTATTAATTTCTACAGAAAAAAACATCGCAGAAATTGCTCATTTATGTGGCTATCAAAATACAAGTCATTTTGCAAAAACTTATAAAGAACATTTTGGAAAACTGCCCAGCGCAACACGTAAATAACTGACAATCAATTATTTGCACCTCATGTCTTATTAAAATACAACATCAGCGGCATCTCTATTTTACAACCTAACCATCCTTTTTGCCCCCCTCACAGGTATTTTTCATATTTAGATTTTTCAATATTTAATCTTTAATATTTTTGACCTCGGACTCAAAAATATTAACGGAGTTCATCATTATTTTCCACCAAACAAACTCAACGTAATGAAAATTTTTAATTTTTTCCTCATAACCCTTTTAACCTTTTTATTCTCATTTGAAAACACCATTCAAGCCCAAGGAGAAACTAGAATCAAGACTGACGAAGCTTGTATTAATTGCACAACAATTGACGCTGATCCTCATGCCTCCGCTGTTTTGGAAATAGAATCTACCACCAGAGGAATATTAGTTCCACGAATGACCTCTGCTCAAAGAACTAGTATTTCAAGTCCTGCAAATGGATTGTTTGTTTTTGACAACACCACTAGTTCATTTTGGTTCTACTCTTCTGGTTGGGTTGAATTAGATGGTAGTAGTGGAGGGAGCGGGACTTCAATTGCAGATGCCGATAACGATACTAAAATTCAAACCGAAGAAAGTGCCGATGAAGATGTTATTCGATTTGACATTGCAGGAACAGAGCAATGGAAAATGATAGGAGGAAGACTAGAACCTCAAAATACAGGAAGAGCAGTATTAATCGGTCAAGGGGCTGGTAGCAACATTGATCTTACTGTCGATAATTTTAATACTGCCGTTGGAGATTTCACTCTGTTTAGTCATACCTCAGGTCAAGTTAATACCGCATTAGGATTTTCTGCTTTATCCAATGATATTTCTGGATCTCATAATACTGCTATTGGAGGTCTTGCTTTATCTTCCAATAATTCAGGAAATAATAATACAGGGGTTGGTTCATCGTCCATATTTTCAAATACTTCTGGAAATGGAAATACTGCACTTGGAATTGAGTCATTATATAATAACACTACTGGAAATGGAAATACTGCACTTGGAAATGCATCATTACAAAATAATACTACTGGCTTTTCCAATGTAGGCATAGGTATTCATAGTTTATATAACAATACTACTGCATCCAACTTAGTTGCCGTTGGAGATTCGGCTATGTATAATAATTCAACAGGAATATCTAATACAGCTCTTGGTTCTAAATCCTTGTTTTTAAATACTAGTGGTTCTTATAACTCAGCATTGGGGTATCAAACCCTTTTCTCAAATACTACAGGAGCTAATAATACTGCTTTGGGGTTTTCTGCCTTATATAGTAATACATCAGGATCAGCAAATACTGCAATAGGGTTATCATCATTATATTATGGCACTACAGGAGGTGGTAATACTGCAATAGGTTTTTGGAGTTTATTACTTAATTCATCAGGTGATAACAATACAGCCATTGGAGGAGCAAGTATCTTGGGAAATACAACAGGAGCAAGAAATGTAGGTATTGGAAACGAGGCATTATATAACAATGCATCTGGTAATGCCAATGTTGCCATAGGTTATAAAAGCCTATACAATAGTGCCAACCATTCCAATCTCGTTGCAATTGGGGATTCTACATTATTTAATAATGGATTTGGAGCGTTCGCAACTCATCATGGAACTGAAAATACTGCTGTAGGTTCAAAAGCTTTAAAAGCTAATACTATAGGTTCTCGGAATACAGCCATAGGACATAATACCTTAATGGAAAATACTACAGGTTATCGAAATACAGCTATTGGAGATTTTGCTTTATTTAGCAATAAATCTGGAAGAGAAAATTTAGCCTTTGGTGTAAGTTCTCTAATCTCTAATGAATCAGGAATCAAAAATGTCGCTTTTGGAAATTGGTCATTGGGAGAAAATTTTAATGGAAATAATAATATAGGTATTGGGTTTTATACTTTATATGAAAATATAAGTGGTTATAATAATGTAGCAATTGGAAATGAAACTTTAAGATATAATACCAAATCAAATATTGTTGCAGTTGGTGATTCTGCACTATATTGGAATAGCTATCAATCTTCTCAATCTTATCATGGAATCCAAAATACAGCAGTTGGTTCAAAAGCTTTAATGTCTAATACTCATGGAGAGGCAAATACTGCGGTTGGATTTGAAGCATTAATTGTAAATAGTTCAGGTGCTGGAAATACAGCAATAGGTACTTTAAGTTTAAAATCTAATACTTCAGGGAGTGAAAATACAGCTTTGGGAGAATTGGCTTTAAGCGAAACAACTGGAGGCGGAAATACAGGAATTGGACAAAAAGCTTTATCTCTTCAAACATCTGGTCATAGTAATTCAGCTTTAGGAAATAATTCTGGCGGTTCTGTCACTAACCAATCTAACACTACTTCTCTTGGCGCAAGTGCTACTTGTACAGCCTCCAATCAAGTAAGAATAGGAAACGCAACACCTTCTATCGGTGGTCCTGCCAATTGGACAAATACAAGTGATAGACGTTTCAAAAAAAATATAACAGAAAATGTCAAAGGGCTAGAATTTATTCTTCAACTTCGACCTGTTACTTACTTCCATGACCAGCATGCCTTTGAAGATTATATGTTTGAAAAATTTGGAGTCCGAGATTCTTCATCTTGGGAAGGCAAATATGATATCGAAAAAGAATTGCGTTCAGGCTTTATTGCACAAGAGGTGGAACAGGTGGCTCAATCTATTGGATATAGCTTTTCAGGAGTAGATCAACCTGATAATAGTAAAGATTACTATGGATTGAGATATGCTACGTTTACCGTCCCACTCGTCAAAGCTGTCCAAGAGATGAATGCTACTGATGAAGCCATAGAAGAAGAAATTGAAGAGCTAAAAAATGAAAATGTATTGTTAAAAGAACAACTCGTTGAAGTAAATGAAAAACTTTCCAAGTTAGAAGAGTTAGAAAAAATGAATGCCCAACTTCAAGGTTGCTGTGTACAAAAAGAAACTTCTAAAGAAAACGCTATCGAAATAGAACTCTCCAATGAACAAAAAGTAAATCAACCTTATTTGGAACAAAATGCGCCAAACCCATTTTACGACGAAACCATCATCAAATATTTTCTTCCAGAAAAATTCGAATCTGCAAGTATGCGTTTTACCGACTGGCAAGGTCGAAATTTAAAAACAATACCATTACAAAATTCAGGTCACGGAACTATTTCTATTTCTGCCAGAGAATTAGCGGCAGGAACGTATGCTTATACTTTGATTATGGATGGAAAAATTGTGGATACGAAGAAGATGGTGTTGACGAAGTAATCGTTTCTTTTACCACAAAAGGGACAAAATGTTTTTTACATATTATTGTGAATCAAAAAAACGTGTAAAATATTTTGTCTCTTTTATGGTAATTGAATAACATTAATTACCTATTTTAATCTTGAATTCCAATTCATTATTAATTTTATTCATTTCTTTAAAATATTTTTCATGGTCTATGCAGCCTAATCTTTTAATTTTTTCTAAATCGTTGTATTTGGTTTGAAGAATTAATAATTGATTTAATTTTATAGGATTATTTTGATTTTGGGAAATTAAAATTTTCAATTCTTCTTCTAATGTAAGTTGATTGTTATTCAAACTTTGATTTTGATTAACATTATTAAGATCAACAGCAAATTCAGTCGCCAAATTTTTACAACTAAATTCGATCTGATTAAAAAATATTTTTAATTCTCCGTTTTCAAAAGCTCCATTATTTTTTTCTTTAACTAATCGTTCAAATCTTCTTCTTAATAATATCACAAGGGGATTTTGAATTCTATTTTCTAAAGCCACTATCCAATTTCGAATTCTATTTTCTGTTTCAATAAATTCATTTTTATAAATAGTCTTCTTTGGACTTTGTAACAATATTTCTTCTGGTTGATATTTCAAATCAATTGTTCCACAAATTGATTTCTTTAATTTTTGTAATTGAATATGATAATCAATTGATGAGAATAACCCCTTGTCTCGTTTTAGCATATTGACTTGTCCTTTCAATAGCACTATTTGGTTAAAATCGGCATCATAATTTTCAATGATATTTAGAGCCTCAATTAAACTTTCTGATTTTACTAAATCTTGTATTTTATCTTTTATCTCTTGAGGGATGTTATTCATAATCTTTAGTTCGCATTTGATTTTTAATAGTTCATATTGCGCAGATAAGAATTGCGTCGTGAATGCTAAACAAATGATAAAGTGGTATTAAAAAAATGATTGTGGTATATTCATTATTTGATTTTAATATTAATATTCATCATTCATAAAGTTATGAAGATCATTTCCAAAAAGTAAATGGGAGTCCCAATAAATAAAAAGGTCCTTTCTACATTCTATGTAGAAAGGACTTTTTTTAAAATCGTATTTGAATTATACTTATTGAGTCACCTCAACCTTTGCACTTTCTTCTAACATCTCCAAAAATGAATCAAAAAGATAACGCGCATCATGTGGACCTGGAGCTGCCTCAGGATGATACTGAACAGAGAATGCTTTTTTCTCTTTTACTCGAATTCCTTCGATAGTATCATCATTTAAATTCATATGGGTCACCTCTATATTTTTATTATTTTTTATAGCATCTGGACTTACTCCGAATCCATGATTTTGGCTAGTGATTTCACATTTACCAGTCAAAAGGTTTTTCACAGGATGGTTTATTCCTCGATGACCATGGTGCATTTTATAGGTAGGAATATCATTAGCTAATGCTAAAATTTGATGTCCTAAACAAATACCAAAAAGTGGTTTATCTTCTTTTAAAAATTCTTTTGCAGTTGCAACTGCATAGTCCATTGCACTAGGATCACCAGGACCATTAGAAAGGAATAATCCATCAGGATTCCAAGCAATAACTTCTGAAGCAGGAGTTTTAGCAGGAAAAACTTGAAGGTAACAATTTCGTTTAGTGAAATTTCGAAGGATATTCATTTTTGTCCCAAAATCCATTACTGCTACTTTAAATTTAGCAGTAGGATCTCCATAAAAATATGGTTTATCCGTTGTGACTTTACTTGCTAACTCTAGCCCTTCCATACTTGGCGCCTCTTCTAATAAAGCTTTCAATTCTTCAAGATCAAGCGTTGCAGAAGAAATGATTCCATTCATTGCTCCTTTTGTTCGGATATGGCGAACAATCGCACGAGTATCTACATCTGAAATACCAACTAATTCTTCTCTTTCAAAATAATCTTGAATAGATTCATCAGCTGTTAGTCTTGAATATTGCCAAGTAAAATTTTTACAAATTAATCCTGAGATTTTAATTGACCCCGATTCTGATTCTGAGTTTTTTGTTCCATAGTTTCCAATATGAGCATTAGTTGCAACTAACAATTGCCCAAAATAAGAAGGATCAGTAAATACCTCTTGGTATCCTGTCATCCCTGTGTTAAAGCAAATCTCACCAGTAGTTGTTCCAACTTTACCGGCTGATTTTCCGTGAAAAACGGTTCCATCCTCTAATAATAAAACTGCAGGTACTTGTTTCATGACGAATTTTAATTAATTATAATTTGTTGAAAATTAAGGTTTTGATTTATCTAAAATAAAAACTCCAATAGTTCTTAATTTTTTACGCTAAAGAAATACTGAAGGTTTGGGAATTTGAGATTTTTATTTAAAAAAAGGCTGTTCAACTATGATGGGTAGAACAGCCTTTTTTATATAAAATCATAACGATGATTATTCTTCTTCGTTGATTGTAGGACTAGCTTCCTCAACTTCGTTGATTACTGTTCCTGATTCTTCAACTGCGTCATTCATTAATAAATCCATTTCAGGATCATCACCTGTTACTGCTTCAGTTGCTGCTGTAGCTACTACTGCACCTGCCGCTGCTGTTTCTGCAGCTTTTTTACCTTTTCCTCCTCTTCGTCTTCTAGTTTTCTTACCTGAAGTTGAACCAGATGTTTTGTCATTAGAGTAAACTGTATTGAAATCTACAAACTCAATCATAGCCATTTCAGCACCATCACCTTTTCTAAATCCTGTTTTGATGATTCGGAGGTATCCACCTGGACGATCGCCAATTGTAGTAGCAACATTCCCAAATAATTCTTTTACCGCATCTTTATTTTGCAAATAACTAAAAGCAACTCTTCGTGAATGAGTAGTATTGTTTTTAGATTTTGTAATAATAGGCTCTAAATGAACTCTCAATGCTTTTGCTTTCGCTAAAGTCGTATTGATTCTTTTGTGCTCAATAATTGCATTGGATAAGTTTTTCAATAATGCAATACGGTGACCTTTTTTCCTTTTTAGATGGTTGAATTTCTTTCCGTGTCTCATCTTTTTTTTTGATTTATTAAATTATGAACTTCGTAGCACCGGAAAACATTTTAATGAATAATGAAAAATTAAGAATGAATAATCTCAAACTAACTTGTCAAAATAAAATAAATGGCTGCTTCAGTTACTACTATTTTATATAATTGAATATATTAAAATGAATGATTAACAAGTCCAAAGGAAATTATTAATTATTCATTTTTAATTATTCATTAAATTTACTCTTCGTCTAATTTGTACTTTGATAAGTCCATTCCAAAGGTTAAACCTTTATCTTGAAGTAACTCTTCGATCTCTACCAAAGATTTCTTACCAAAGTTTCTAAATTTCAATAACTCGTGCGTATCGTATTTAACCATTTCAGCTAAAGAATTAATCTTAGCAGCTTTCAAACAATTGTATGCACGAACAGAAAGATCTAAATCTTCTAATGAAGTTTTCAACAACTTACGCATGTGTAAGATGTGCTCATCAACGATGTTATCTTCACGAGTACCTTCATTTTCAAAAGTAATATTTTCATCCGTGATTAACATTAAGTGTTGAATCATGATTCTAGATGCCTCTTTGATTGCATCCTCTGGGTGAATTGTACCATCAGTTTTTACATCAATGGTCAATTTCTCATAATCCGTTCTTTGCCCAACCCGAGTGTTAGATACTTTATAGGCAACATTCTTGATAGGCGTGTAAATAGCGTCAATTGGAATTACACCAATTGCAGCATCTTTAGGAAGATTTTCATCCGCAGGAACATAACCACGTCCTTTAGTGATAGTCAACTCCATCTCTAAATTTACAAATGGTTCCATACCACAGATCAATAAATCTGGATTCATTATTTTGAAAACATTAGTGTGTTCCTCAATGTCTCCTGCTTTGAACTCCTCTTTACCACTAATGGTCAAATAAATTTTTTCGCTTGCGATATCTTCATCAGCAATCAATTGCTTGATTCTGATTTGTTTTAAATTCAAAATGATGTCAACTACGTCTTCCACTACTCCTCTAATCGTTCCAAATTCGTGTTCTACACCTGCAATTCTTACTGCTGAAATAGAAAACCCTTCTAAAGAAGAAAGTAATACTCTTCGTAATGAGTTCCCTACTGTTTGTCCGAATCCCGGTTCTAGAGGTTTGAATTCAAAAGTACCTTCGAAGTCAGTAGCTTTTTGCATCAAAATCTTGTCGGGCTTCTGGAAATTTAAAATGCTCATATTTGTGGAGGTATTATGTTGAAGAAAATTGAAAAAAGAAATCAAAAACCTTGTTTGAAAAAACAAATGATATTCTTGATTATGATTTTAAAAAAATCGTGTAGTAGTTCAGTATATAACTAGAACTACCAACAATTAGCTGAATGCTAATTGCTGGTAATTTTTATATTTTATTTAGAGTAAAGTTCAACAATCAACTGTTCGTTGATGTTTTCTGGAATATTTTCCCGTTCAGGATATTCCATGAACTTACCTTCCATCTTAGAAGGAGTAAATTCTAACCATCCAAATTTTCTCACATCCGCTTTGTTATTAGCTACACTTTCATTGACAACTAATAAACCTTGTGATTTACCTCTTACTGCTACCACATCTCCAGGACGTAATTGCGTAGAAGGGATATTATTAAGGATGCCATTAACAATAATGTGCTTATGAGAAACTAATTGTCTAGCCGCTCTTCGAGTAGGAGCAATTCCTAATCTAAAAACAGTATTATCTAAACGAGCTTCCAAAAACTGAAGTAAAACCTCACCAGTAACACCTTTTTTACGTGTTGCTTTTTCGAAAAGGTTACGGAACTGACGCTCTAATACACCATAAGTGAATTTAGCTTTTTGCTTCTCTTTCAATTGAAAAGAGTAATCCGATTTTTGACCTCTTCTACGAGAGTTTCCATGTTGCCCAGGAGGATATTTCTTTTTATCAAAAGCTTTATCAAAACCGAAAATTGGTTCTCCTAGTGCTCTAGCTTTTTTGGAAGTGGGTCCAGTATATCTTGCCATTTCTAATTATGATTTTCTATGGATATATGATCCGAAAAATTCGGAAAAATTAAACTCTTCTTTTCTTAGGAGGACGACATCCATTATGTGGGATTGGCGTCATATCCTTGATTTTAGAAATCTTGATTCCTGAATTATCAACTGCACGAATTGCAGATTCTCTTCCAGAACCAGGACCTTTTACATAGACAATTGCAGTACGCATTCCTGCTTCATAAGCTACTTTTGCAGCATCTGTAGCAGCTACTTGCGCAGCATAAGGAGTATTTTTCTTAGAACCTCTAAATCCTGCTTTCCCTGCTGATCCCCAAGAAATTACTTGTCCTGCTTTATTTGTCAAAGAAATAATGATATTGTTAAAAGAAGCTTTGATATGAACCTGACCTTCTGGTTCAACTCTAACTTTTCTTTTTTTAGCTACTTTTTTTCCTTTTGCCATTTTATAAAGAATTATAAGATTTAAGATACAAGACTTAAGACTATCCTAAGTCCTAGATCTTTTGTCTTTTTATCTAAATGATTATTTAGTTACTTTTTTCTTACCTGCAACAGTTTTCTTCTTACCTTTTCGAGTACGAGCATTGGTTTGTGTTCTTTGACCTCTTAAAGGTAAACCTTTACGGTGTCTTAGACCTCTATAACAACCAATATCCATCAAACGCTTGATGTTCGTTTGAACTTCTCCTCTTAATTGACCTTCAACTTTATACTCGTCTTGGATTAATTTAGAAATTTCACGGATATTATCGTCATTCCATTCTCCAACCTTAGTGTGTTCACTAACTCCTACTCGGTCAAGGATTTCTTTTGCTAAAGATGAACCGATACCAAATACATAGGTAAGACCGATAATTCCTCTTTTGTTACGTGGTAAATCATTACCTGCAATTCGAGCCATATTATTTTATGATTATGGATTTAAAATTATGGAATTATGGATTTCGAAAATACGAATCTATAATCCTATATCTTGAATCTGATTAAGATTACCCTTGACGTTGCTTAAACCTAGGGTTCTTTTTGTTGATTACGTATAATTTTCCTTTTCTTCTAACGATTTTGCAATCTGCAGATCGTTTTTTGATGGAAGCTCTTACTTTCATTTTTTTGAATTTTGAATGATGAATTTTAAATGACTGAATATTTATTAAAAAATTCGTCATTCGAAATTCAAAATTATTTACTTATATCGATAGGTAATTCTACCTCTTGATAAATCATACGGAGACATTTCGACTGCAACTTTATCACCTGGTAAAATTCGAATATAATTCATTCTCATCTTTCCTGAAATCGTTGCTACGATTTGATGGTCGTTCTCCAAACGTACCCGAAACATTGCGTTTGACAATGCTTCTTCGATAATACCATCCTGTTTTATTAAGTCCTGTTTAGCCATGCTCAAAATTTCGGAGTGCAAATATCTAACTTTTTATTGAAACTTCCCTAACTTCTGGGTTATTTTTAATATTCTCTTCAATTTGGTCATGGTTAGATAAAATATCAGCTTTGTCTTTTCTTACTGCCACGGTATGCTCAAAATGTGCTGAAGGTGTTCTATCCTTAGTTATAATGGTATGCCCGTCATTTGATTGTCGGACTTCTTTTCTGCCAAGATTAATCATTGGTTCAATTGCGATTACCAAACCATCTCTTAAAACTGGGCCTCTTCCTCTTTTTCCAAAATTGGGAACTTCTGGTGGTTCATGTAATTTCTTACCCAAACCATGTCCAACCAATTCTCTAACTACACCATATCTATTTTGTCTTTCACAATAATCTTGAACAGCATAACTGATATCACCTATTCGTTTTCCAACTATTGCGTTTTCTATTCCTTTGTATAATGCAGTTTTCGTAACACGAAGCAACTCCATTGTTTTGTCATCCACATCACCTAATGCAAAAGTATAGGCTGCGTCTCCATAGAATTCATTCATATAAGTTCCACAATCTACTGAAACTATATCTCCATCTTTAAATTCATAATTAGATGGAACACCATGAACAACTCCTTCATTTATAGAAATACAAAGTGTTGCTGGAAAACCATACAAACCTTTGAATCCTGGTATCGCACCATTGTCTCGAATAAGTGCTTCTGCTTCTCGATCTATTTTGGCTCCTGTTACTCCTGGTCTGATGACCTTAGCAACATGAGATAATGCCTTACAAACTAACAAACAACTATTACGGATTAGTTCTATTTCTTCATCCGTTTTATATATTGGTTTCTTTTTCAAAGTGTAAGATTCGTTTACCATTCTTTTTTTTAATAGAATAACTGATTTAGATGGAAAAAGTTTTAAATCTCACTTTTCGAAAATTACATACTTGCTCCAATACCTTGTACTCTACTTCTTCCCTGCGAACGTCCTGATTTAACCAAACCATCATATTTTCTCATCAACAAGTGACTGTCGATTTGTTGTAATGTATCTAATACTACTGCAACCAAGATTAGTAATGAAGTTCCACCAAAGAACATTGCAAAACCAATATTAATTCCCAATAAATTAACTGCAATCGCAGGTAAAATAGAAATCAATCCTAAGAATACAGATCCTGGAAGTGTGATTTTAGAAGTTACTGAATCTATGAAATCTGCAGTATTTTTACCCGGTTTAACTCCTGGAATAAATGCATTTTGTCTTTTCAAATATTCTGCATATTGAGTTGGATTAACCAATAAGGCAGTATAAACGTATGTAAATAGTACTACTAATAAAAAGTAGATTACATTATAAGGTAAAGACGTGAAATCAGCTAAGCTATTTAAGAAAGTAGATCCTCCTCCTTCTGGAGAAACTGCATAATTACCAACCGCAGCTGGTAAGAACATCAATGCTTGAGCAAATATAATAGGCATTACCCCTGCTGCATTTACTTTCAATGGAATGTAATCTCTATTTCCAGTCGCAGGCATTGCATTGGTACTTCTACCAACCATTCTTTTTGCAAATTGAATAGGAATTCTTCTAACCCCTTGAACGATCAATACTGTTGCTACTACTACTGCAAATAATGCAGCCAACTCCATAACTAAAACAATTAAGTTTCCATCATTAAATTGAGTAGTTACCTCAAATGCTAATGAACTAGGAAGCGTTGCTATAATACCAATGGTAATCAAAAGAGAGATACCATTTCCAATTCCTTTATCTGTAATTTTTTCTCCTAACCACATTGCGAATACAGTTCCTGTAGTCAAAATAATTAAGTTAGAAAAATAGAAAAGTGTTTTTTGATCTTGTAATCCAGTAGCAATCGCACCAGATGTATCTAAGTATGATAAGTATCCACTACCTTGAACTAAACAAATAGCTACAGTCAACCATCTTGTAATTTGTGTCAATTTTTTCCTCCCAGATTCCCCTTCTCTCTGTTGTAATCTTTGGAAATAAGGAACAGCAAACCCTAAAAGTTGAATGATAATAGAAGCTGTAATGTAAGGCATGATTCCCAATGCAAAAACAGCAGCTCCTAAAAAGGCTCCTCCTGAAAACGCATTAATTAAATCTAATAGTCCACCTTCTCCTGATCCAGCAGCAGCTTGAAGTTTTGCTGCATCAACACCTGGTAAAACAACGAAACAACCGAATCGGTATACCGCTAAAATGAATAGCGTGAATAGGATTCGCTCACGTAAATCCTTAATTTTCCAGATGTTTTGTAACGTAGTGATTAATTTTTTCATTAAAGAAATTTAGATATGCTCAAAAAAATCTGTCTATTCTTCTTCTTCAGAAATTGTTGGACTATCATCTTCAGAAGTATTCACTATCGTACCTGATTCTTCAACTTTATCACTCATTAAAAGATCGAATTCAGGGTCATCTCCAGTTACTACCTCAGTTTTTGTAATAGTCTCAGTCACTTCGGTTACAATTGCTTGAGGTGCTTCCTCAACTACTGTAGCAGCAGCAACTACTTTCGCTTTCTTCAGAAATTTTTCAGATTTCGTTTGAGCGGGCTTAATAAGATTAACACTTCCTCCTGCTCCTTCAATTGCTGATTTTGCAGAATCTGAAATGCCATGTACATTAACAGAAAGACTAGCTTTCAATTCTCCCCTGCCTAAAACTTTAACTTTGTCAGTTTTTTTAACGATACCACTTGCAACCAATGTTTCCATTGTAATTTCCTTCAAGTTGAACTTTTCAGAAATCGCTTGTAATCTGCTTAAATTAAGAGGTACGTAATCCACACGATTAGGATTTTTAAATCCTCGCTTAGGAACACGCATTTGTAATGGCATTTGACCACCCTCAAAATTTCTTTTACGTGAGTATCCTGATCGAGATTTTGCTCCTTTGTGACCTCTTGTAGAAGTACCACCATGTCCAGAACCTGGACCACGAGCTATTCTCTTTCTTTTTTTAACTGAACCTAGAGCAGGTTTGAGGTTGTGTAATTCCATGATTTATACTTTGTAAAAACTTATTACGTTTTTGAATTATAATTGTTCCACTTTTATCAAGTGGTTTACTTTTGCAACCATTCCTAAAATCTGAGGAGTTCCCTCATGAACAACAGTATGGTTCATTCTACGAAGACCTAAAGCTTGAATAGTTGCTTTTTGACGCTTAGTCCGATCTATCGTACTTTTTACTTGAGTTATTTTAATCTTTGCCATTTTTCTATGGTTGATTAGTTAATTAGTAAAATGGTTTATTAGATTCTAAAAAACCGATTAACTAATTATCCGTTGAATAATTTTTCCATACTGATATTACGAGTCTTCGCAATTGTCATTGGACTTCTCAATTTTGCTAATGCATCAATCGTTGCTTTTACAACGTTATGTGGATTAGATGATCCTTGAGATTTAGCCAAAACATTTTGTACTCCTGCTGCCTCTAAAACTGCACGCATCGCACCCCCTGCAATAACACCTGTACCCTCTGATGCTGGTTTAATTAAAACTTTCCCTGCACCATACTTTCCTTTTTGGGCATGAGGAATTGTTCCTTTATAGAGTGGCACCTTGATCAAATTTTTCTTAGCATCATCTACTGCTTTTGCGATAGATTCTGCAACATCTCGCGCTTTTCCTAAACCGTGTCCTACTTTTCCTTTTCCATCACCAACAACTACGATAGCCGCGAAACTAAAAGTACGTCCACCTTTGGTAACCTTTGCTACCCGATTAAGATTTACTAACTTCTCTTTTAATTCAGATTCTTGAGGTCTTACATCTCTCTTGCCTTTACCTTTACCTTTGTCGTTATTTCTAGCCATTACTTTTGATTATGGATTTTAAAATTTTAAACCAGCTTCTCTAGCAGCTTCTGCTACAGCTTTTACTCGACCGTGATAAAGGTAACCACCTCTATCAAAAACTACTGCATCAATTTTTTGAGCATTAGCTTTTTCAGCAATTAATTTACCAACTGCTTTTGATTGTTCTATTTTGTTTCCTGTTGTACCACATTCTGTCGAAGATGCAGCAGCAATTGTGTGTCCTTTAGTATCATCAATCAATTGAACATAGATTGCTTTATTACTTCGGTAAACTGCTAACCTTGGTTTTGCAGATGTTCCGTTTATCTTTTTTCGAATTCTACGATGAATTCGTTTTCTACTTTGTTCTTTATTTAAACCCATTTTGAAAACATTTTTTTAAACATGGTGTAAAGAAATACCCGCCATGAATTAAATTTTCGAATTGTGAATTCTTTATTATTTAGCAGCAGTCTTACCTGCTTTTCTTCTAATTTCTTCACCTTTAAATCGAATACCTTTTCCTTTATATGGTTCAGGTGCTCTAAACTTACGAATCTTTGCAGCAATCTGCCCAAGTAACTGTTTGTCAGCACTAGTCAACTTAACAACTGGTGGCTTTCCTTTTTCAGAGATAGTTTCCAACTTTACTTCATCAGGAACGGCAAACATTACGGGGTGAGAATATCCTAAACTTAAAGTCAACAATTGACCTTGATTATCCGCACGATATCCAACTCCTACCAATTCTAACTCTTTAGTATACCCATTTGAAACACCTTCCACCATATTAGCAATCAATGATCGGTATAATCCGTGCATAGCTCGGTGACGCTTTTGATCAGTTGGTCGAGAAAGAGTTAAAGTTCCATCTTCAACAGAAACTTTTAAGTCTTGATTGACTTGCTGAGTCAGAGTAGCTTTAGGACCTTTTACAGTCACTAGGTTTCCGTTGCTCACAGAAATTTCCACTTTATCTGGAAGTGAAATTGGTGCTTTTCCTATTCTAGACATAATTTTAAAATTATGGATTGATTAATAAACGTAACAGATTAACTCACCGCCTACGTTTTCTTTTTTCGCTTTTTTATCTGTCATTACCCCTCTCGAAGTAGAGACAATTGCAATCCCCAAACCATTAATGATTCGTGGAATTTCTGTAGCTTTTGCGTATTGACGCAATCCCGATTTACTGATTCTTCCTAATTTACGGATAACAGGGGTTTTAGAAATAGGATCATATTTTAAAGCGATACTTATGATACCTTGTTTTCCAGCATCATCATCAAATTTATATTTGAGGATGAACCCTTGATCGTAAAGAATCTCAGTTATACTCTTCTTCATTTTAGAAGAGGGAATCTCTACTACCCTATGTCCTGCTTGTTGAGCATTACGGATTCGAGTTAAGTAGTCTGCTATTGGATCTGTTACAGCCATGTATATAGATATTTTATTATTACCAACTCGCTTTTGTCACTCCTGGGATTTTTCCCTCAAGTGCCATTTTTCTAAATGTTACACGATTAATTCCAAACATTCGCATATATCCTTTCGGACGACCAGTCAATTTACACCGGTTGTGCAATCTTACTTTTGCACCATTTCGAGGTAATTTGTCTAGCTCTTCCCATTTCCCCTCTGCCTTTAACTTAGCACGCAAGTCTGCATACTTAGCTACCATGCGCTCTCTCTTTCTTTCTCTTGCAATTACGGATTTTTTAGCCATTGTATTAATATTTTGACGTAAGAAGAAGATTCAAGTATTACAACTTGCATCTTCTTTTTATTCATTATTTAAATTTCTTTGATTTTTAAACGGCATACCTACCATCTTCAACAACTCTAGTGCTTCCGCATCAGTTTTTGCTGTAGTTACGATAGTGATATCCATTCCTGTAATCTTAGCAACTTTATCTAAGTCAATCTCAGGAAAGATGATTTGCTCAGTAATACCCATTGTGTAATTACCTCTACCATCAAAACTTTTATCATTAATTCCTCTAAAGTCACGAACCCTTGGTAAGGCAACAGTAATCAAACGATCCAAAAATTCAAACATTTGGTCATTTCTTAAAGTTACTCTAGAACCAATTGTCATTTCTTCTCTTAACTTAAAGTTAGAGATAGATTTTCTTGCCTTTGTAGGAACTGCTTTTTGCCCTGCGATTATTGTCATTTCTGACAATGCATTGTCTACCGTTTTTTTATCTTGAGTAGCTGCACCTACACCTTGGTTCAAACAAACCTTAGCGATTTTAGGTACTTGCATAATCGAACTGTACTGGAATTTCTCCATTAAAGCAGGTACGATTTCCTTTCGGTATTTGTCTTTAAGTCTTGGACTATAGCTCATTTCTAAATTTATTTAATCGTTTCGCCAGATTTTTTAGCGTATCTAACAATTTTACCATCTTCTACTCTTCTTCCTACTCTTGTTGCATTTCCTGATTTAGGATCAAGCAACATCAAGTTTGAAATATGAATAGGCATTGCAATATCTTGGATTCCACCAGGGTTATCCTGAGTAGGTTTCATGTGCTTACGTGCTTGATTTACACCATCAACAATTGCACGGTATTTTTTAGGAATCACTTGCATCACTTCTCCCTCTTTTCCTTTATCCTTTCCCGCTATGACCAAAACTCGGTCGCCTTTCTTGATATGAATTTTAATATTTGCCATTGTTACAGCTATTTATTTTCTTTCTTAAAAGTTTATAATACCTCTGGAGCTAAAGAAATAATTCTCATATAGTCTTTGTCTCGTAGTTCTCTTGCAACAGGTCCAAAAATACGAGTTCCTCTTGGCTCATCATTTGGAGTTAACAATACAACTGCATTGTCATCAAAACGAATGTATGAACCATCTTTCCGACGGATTTCTTTTTTTGTACGTACAATAACTGCTTTTGAAACTGTACCTTTTTTAACACCTCCTGGAGAAGCTTCTTTTACAGTTACCACAATGGTATCTCCAATAGATGCGTAGCGTCGGCCTGAACCTCCCAATACTCGGATACATAACACCTGTTTGGCTCCGCTATTATCTGCTACTTTTAATCTGGACTCTTGCTGAATCATTTTCTATAAAATTTAAGTTTTCAAAAAATTCTGTTAATTGTTTCAACATTCGAAATTTTCTAAAAACATTGTTTAATTCCTTTGTAAAAACTCAGGGTAAAAAACTAACAAAATGGAATGTTGGTTCTTCACCAAAGTCAACATTCCATTTTAGGGATTCTTTCAATACTTTCCAGAGCAATGAATGCTTCAGAGTTGTTGAAAAAAGTATGTCTGCTTCTATTATTTCAAATCAAGATTTGAGATAATTTGAAGAAAATTATTTTGCTCTTTCGATTACTTCCACTAATCTCCATCTCTTCTTTGCACTCAAAGGTCGAGATTCCATAATCTTAACTGTATCTCCAATATTACAATCATTTTTCTCATCGTGTGCCATGAATTTTTTAGATTTCTTGACAAACTTTCCGTAGATCGGGTGACGTAATCGACGTTCAACAACAACGGTAATTGACTTCTCCATTTTGTTACTCGCCACAACTCCAATTCGAGTCTTTTTGAATGATTTTTTTACTTCAGTCATGATTATTATTTATTACGCTTTCTTCGAGCACGAATTTTTGATCTTTTTGCTACATCTTCTGGAGAAAAAGCTGCTAGCTCTCTTCTTCTTACCTCAGTTTTCAATCTTGCTACATCTCTACGCAAGTCTCTTAATTCCAATGGATTATCTAATCCTCGAATTGCATGATCAAAAGTTAATTTTTGAAAAGCAGCTTCAGTTTCTACTAGCATTTCCCTGACATCGTTGTCAGTACTATCTTGAAGCTCTTGAAATTTCTTAGTTGCCATAATATTTGGACTAAATTGAGTTCTTTTAAATGAGTTCTTATTCTTCGAAGTCTCTTCGTTTAACAAACTTAGTTGCTACAGGTAATTTTTGAGCAGCTAATCGTAATGCTTCCTTTGCCACTTCTTCAGATACACCATCCATTTCAAACATAATTCGACCTGGTTGGATTTGAGCAACATAATGATCCAATGCTCCTTTACCCTTACCCATCCGTACCTCTAAAGGTTTAGATGTGATTGGTTTGTCTGGAAAAATTCGAATCCAAACGTTTCCTTCCCTTTTCATATAACGAGTCATTGCAATACGCGCTGATTCTATCTGACGACTAGTAAGTCGACCATGTTCAGTAGATTTTAATCCAAATGATCCGAAAGAAATAGTACTTCCACGGTAGGCCAAACCTCGGTTCCTACCTTTCATCTGTTTTCTATATTTTGTTCTTTTCGGTTGTAACATTTCAGTACATTTTTATAAAACTACCATATGACATGGTAAATAATAATTTGAAAATTGACCATTTTACTAGCCTTTCTCAAAAGCTGTGCAAAGGTACAAGATTTTTTTATTTTTTCTAAGAAAAAGGTTGCACAAATTTGATGTTTTTTGAAAAAACCTTTTTCTTTTATTTTTAAGGATAAATACTGGCTCAAATTCTATGAATCCAGTACTAAATTCCTAGAAAATTACCTGTTATTGTTGTTTCTTCCACGACCTCCACCACCTCTTCGGTCTCCACCACGGCCACGGCCTCCACCACCTCTTCGATCACGTCCACCTTTACGATCTCCTTTATCATTCTTAGCACCTGCATTTGGAGATAAGTCTGGTTTTCCAAGAATCTCTCCTTTACATAACCATACTTTAACACCGATCTTACCATAAACAGTAAGTGCTTCAGTCAAAGAATAATCAATATCCGCACGGAAAGTATGCAATGGAGTACGTCCTTGCTTAAATTCCTCAGATCGTGCCATCTCAGCTCCATTTAATCTTCCTGAAACTCTAACTTTGATACCTTGAGCTCCAGCTCTGATACTAGAAGCGATTGCCATCTTGATTGCTCTACGATAATTGATACGAGCTTCAATTTGTTTAGCAATACTCTGACCTACAACTGCTGCATCCATTTCAGGGCGACGGATTTCAATAATGTTGATTTGAACGTCTTGAGAAGTTAGTTTCTTCAACTCTTCTCGAATTCGATCAACTTCAGATCCACCACGTCCAATGACAATACCTGGACGAGAAGTGTGAATCGTAACGGTGATTCTTTTTAAAGTACGCTCAATAACTATTCGAGCAATACCACCTTGACGGACACGAGCATGAAGGTAGGTTCTGATCTTTTCATCTTCTACTACTTTCTCTGCGAAGTTTTTTCCGCCAAACCAGCTAGATTCCCATCCTCGGATGATTCCTAAACGATTACCAATTGGATTTGTCTTTTGACCCATTTTATTATATTTATAATTTTGAGTACTGAATTTTGAATTATGAATTTAAAAATATTTAAAATTCACCATTCAAAATTCAAAATTATTCATTTATTCTTCTTCGTCTCCTGCTGCTGGAGCTGCGGTAGCAGATTCTTGATCTGCAGCAGTTGGAATACGATTTTCAACAATGATTGTAACGTGGTTTGTTCTTTTTCGAATTCGGTGTGCACGTCCATGAGGTGCAGGTCGAAATCTTTTTAACATAGTACCACCGTCAACAAAAGCTGTTTTGATAAACAAGCTATGGTCATCCGCATCTACAGCATTTCCATTCTTGTTTTCCCAGTTAGAAATTGCTGAAACGACAACTTTCTCTAACCATGATGCAGCTTCTTTTTTAGTAAACTTTAAAATGTTTAAAGCTTCTTCTACATCTTTTCCACGAATGTTATCCACTACCAATCGCATTTTGCGAGGAGACATCGGACAATTTTTGAGTTTAGCTACTGCTTCCATTCTATTAATAATTTTGAATGTAGAATTTTGAATTTTGAATTTTGACTTATTCAAAATTCACCATTCAAAATTCAAAATTAACTTGCTTATTTCTTTCTATTTCCAGCGTGACCACGGAAGTTACGCGTTGGAGAAAATTCACCTAGTTTATGACCTACCATGTTTTCTGTTACAAAAACAGGAACGAAGGTTTTGCCATTGTGAACAGCAATCGTTTCGCCTACCATGTCAGGAATAATCATAGAAGAACGTGACCAAGTTTTGATTACAGTCTTCTTTTTGGTTTCTTTTGCTTTTGCTAATTTGACCAATAATTTGTGAAAAATATATGGTCCTTTTCTAAGTGATCTAGCCATTTTTTATGGTTGATTTGTTTATTAGTTAATTAGGTGATTAGGATTTAACCGATCAACTAGTTAACCGAATAACTAATTAACTAAAATTACTTTTTCTTTCTTCTTGAGATAATTAATTTCTCAGAATGCTTTTTACGATTACGAGTTTTTTGACCTTTAGCCATAATACCAGTTCTAGATCGTGGATGACCTCCTGAAGATTTACCTTCACCACCACCCATCGGGTGATCGACTGGATTCATCGCAACCCCTCTAACTCTTGGTCTACGACCTAACCATCTTTTTCGACCTGCCTTTCCTAATACTTGAAGACCATGATCTGGGTTTGAAGTTACTCCCATTGTAGCTCTACAAGTTAGTAGAATTCTTCGAACCTCACCTGATGGTAATTTGATAATTGCATATTTTCCTTCCCGTCCAGAAAGTGTTGCATAAGTTCCAGCACTTCGAGCAATTGCAGCTCCTTTACCAGGTTGCATTTCAATTGCATGAATAGATGATCCTAATGGAATTTCACTTAGTAAAAGTGTGTTCCCAACATCAGGATTTACACCTTTTCCAGATAGAATTGTAGCACCTACTTCTAAACCATTTGGAGCCACAATATATTTTTTCTCTCCATCCTCATACTGAACCAATGCAATAAATGCAGTTCTATTCGGATCGTACTCGATAGTTTGAACTGTTGCTGGCATACCATCTTTATTTCTTTTGAAATCGATGACACGGTAACGACGTTTGTGTCCACCTCCACGGTTTCTCATTGTCATTTTCCCAGAACTGTTACGCCCACCTGTTCTCTTGATAGGTGCGATCAAACTTTTCTCAGGCTTGTTAGTAGTAATTATTGAATAATCATTACCGACTCTGTGACGGAGACCTGGAGTAATTGGATTATATTTTTTAACTGGCATCTTCTTAAACTAATTATGAATGAAGAATTTTGAATTTTGAATAAATTAAGTTCATCGAACATTATTCAAAGTTCATAGTTCAAAATTATTGTTTTTTAAATATCACCAAAGAAGTCGATTTCTTCGCCTTCAGTAAGTGTGATTATCGCTTTTTTATAAGAGGATACACTTCCTTTCAAAATTCCAGAACGTGTATTTCTATTTTTCTTTTTAGCAGGCATAATCATAGTATTTACAGAATTAACTGATACGCTGAATTGCTCTTCGATAGCCCGTCTAATTTCTACCTTGTTGGCTTTTTTATTGACAACAAAAGTGTACTGACCTTTATTTTCAGAAAGGTTTTCCGCTTTTTCGGTAATTATTGGTTTGATTAAAATTTTCTTTGCCATTTCTTTTATGATTATGCCTGTCTGCCGACAGGTAGAGATTATGGATTACTTAATCCTGAATCAATTATTTGCTTACAAAAGTTGATTTGATTGAATCAACTGCTCCTTCAGAAAGAATTAATGTACCTGCATTCATTACATCGTATGTACTTAAATCTTTAGCACACATTACTTTAGCTTTCTGAATATTCCGACTTGATAAAAATACTGTTGGGTTGTGCTCAGCAGTAACTAACAATGATTTTTTGTCAGTTAATTCTAAACCATTTAAAACACCCGTAAAGTTTTTAGTCTTAGGAGCATCCCATTTTAGATCTTCAATCACAACGATTGACCCTGCTTTCGCTTTGCTAGTCAAAGCAGATTTACGAGCTAATCGAGCTACTTTTTTATTTAACTTAATATTATAAGATCTTGGTCGAGGTCCAAACATTCGTCCACCACCACGAAAAATACCACTCTTTATACTACCTGCACGGGCTGTACCTGTACCTTTTTGTCTTTTGATTTTCTTAGTAGAACCCGCGATTTCGTTACGCTCTTTTGATTTGTGGGTTCCTTGACGTTGTGCAGCCAAGTATTGTTTTACTGCAAGATATACGGCATGCTCGTTAGGCTCAATACCGAAAATATCATCAGGTAAATCTACTGATCTTCCTGTGCTTTTTCCTTCAGCGTTAACTACATCTAATTTCATGATGAAATCTTTTTGATTTTCGGAAAAATTTTATCGTAATTAATCGAAAAAATTTAACCTAAAAGTTATTCTTATGTTTTTAGAAAATTCCCTAAGGAAGTAATTCTAAAAGATTATTTTTCAATGACTACAAATGCACCTTTATGACCAGGAACAGCGCCTTTAACAAGGATTAAGTTCTTATCTGGAAAAATTTTAAGTACTTCTAAGTTGGTAGTTTTAATTCTTTTACCACCAGTTCTTCCAGCCATTCGCATTCCTTTGAATACTTTTGCAGGATAAGAAGCTGCACCAATAGATCCAGGAGCTCTTTGTCTGTTATGCTGACCGTGAGTAGCATCATTTACCCCTTTAAATCCATGTCTTTTTACAACCCCTTGAAAACCTTTACCTTTTGATGTTCCAACTACATTAACGATGTCGCCTTCATCAAAAACGTCAGTTACAGTCAATACACTTCCGATACTTTTTTCAGTAACTTCTAGTGCTTCCCCGTTTTCATCTTTAGGAGCAATTAACTCATCTAAATCGAAATCACGGAATTCAACTACTTTTCTTTTAGGTGTTGTCCCTGCAGCCTTGAAGTGTCCCATCATTGGATTAGGAGTGTTCTTCTCTCTAGCTTCAGCGAAACCTAATTGCAATGCTTCATAACCATCTGATTCTTCAGTTTTAACCTGAGTAATCACACATGGGCCAGTTTCGATAACTGTGCAAGCAATGTTTTGTCCAGCTTCGGTAAAAATGCTGGTCATTCCGATTTTTTTACCTATTAAACCGTTCATACTAGTTTATTATTTAAATCATCCTGAAAGATAGGAAAACATCAGCGCGCAGGGCAGAACGGGAAGGTGGGAAATTCGCGATTTCACACTTCCAGTTGTTGGACTGACTCCTGACCTATTCAGGAAATCTTTTTTACAAAAATTATAAAAGACTAAATGAAATTAAAATCAAAATGACAATCAAAAATTCAATTTTTGATTTTGATTTTGATTAAAATTTTGATTGAACTATGTCAATTTTACTTGAATGTCTACACCTGAAGGCAATTCCAATTTGGAAAGTGCATCTACAGTTTTTTGTGTAGGCGTATAGATTTCAATTAATCTTTTATGAGTCCGCAACTGAAATTGTTCGCGAGATTTTTTATTAACGTGCGGAGATCGTAGCACGGTAAAAATCTTCTTTTCAGTAGGCAGCGGAATCGGACCAGTAATGACAGCACCTGAGTTCTTTACTGTCTTTACAATTTTCTCCGTTGACTTGTCCACTAAATTGTGATCGTAAGAACGGAGTTTGATTCGAATTTTCTGATTCATAACCTGATTGATATGGTTAAATTGTTAATGTTATTTCTAATTAGTTGATTAGTAACTGGGATAGTGATGAATCACAAATCACCAGTTACTAATTACTAAATTTTATGCTTTTACTTCGCCCTTTGCTTTGGCAATTATTTCTAATGCAATACTTTTTGGAGGTGCTGCAAAGTGTGAGAATTCCATTGTAGAACTCGCACGTCCTGAAGTAATCGTACGTAAAGAAGTTACATAACCAAACATTTCAGAAAGAGGCACATCTGCTTGAATTGCTACTGCTCCACCTGCTCTAGGATCTTGACCTTTAGGCAATCCTCGACGACGATTTAAGTCACCGATTACACTACCTACATAATCATCAGGAGTAGTTACTTCTAATTTCATGATAGGTTCCATTAAAACTGGCTTACATTTTTTAGCAGCAGCTTTGAATCCTTCTTTTGCACATAATTCAAATGCAATTGGCTTTGAATCCACCGCGTGCATAGAACCATCATATACTCTAACTTTCATGGCATTGATTCCATATCCAGCTAGGATACCGTTATCCATCATTGAATTGAAACCATCTCGGATTGGCTTTTGATAATTTTTATCAATAGATCCTCCAACGATTCCCCATTCAAATTGCAATCTTACTTTACCATCTTTGAAATCTTCACTTTCTAAGAACTCCTCATCTGCAGGGCCTAATTCAAATTCCATGTCAGCGAAAAGTCCAGATCCACCTGATTGTTTTTTCAAACGCTCTCGGTGAGTAGTACTCATCGTCAATGCTTCTTTATAATTTACTTGAGGCTCACCTTGGTTACATTCTACACCAAACTCTCGTTTCAAACGATCAATAATAATTTCTAAGTGCAACTCTCCCATTCCGCTAATTACAGTTTGGTTAGTCTCCTCGTCGAATTTCACTTTAAATGTTGGATCCTCTTCAGCTAATTTTGCTAAAGACATTCCCAGTTTATCTACATCTTTTTGAGTTTTAGGCTCAATAGCAACGCCGATTACTGGATCAGGGAAAGTCATACTCTCTAATACAATAGGATGTTTTTCATCACAAATAGTATCACCTGTTCTCAAATCTTTAAATCCAACACCAGCTGCAATATCTCCTGCCTCTACTCTATCTACTGCATTTTGCTTATTAGAGTGCATCTCGTAGATTCTAGAAATACGTTCTTTTTTACCAGAACGAGTATTTAATACATAAGAACCTGCATCTAACTGACCAGAGTAAACTCTAAAGAAAGCCAAACGACCAACGAATGGATCTGTCGCAATTTTAAAAGCTAAAGCTGAGAAAGGCTCATCTATACTTGGCTGTCTACTTGCTGGCTCCTCTGTTTTAGGATTATAACCTTCGATTGCCTCTATATCTAGTGGTGAAGGTAAAAAAGTACAAACTGCATCCAACATTGCTTGAACACCTTTATTTTTAAAGGCAGAACCACACATCATTGGGCAAATTGTCATATCAATAGTAGCTTGACGAATTGCAGTTCTCATCTCTTCGATTGTAATCGAATCAGGATCTTCAAAGAATTTCTCCATCAAAGTATCATCATATTCAGCAACAGCTTCTACTAATTGTTCTCTATATTCTGCTACCAACTCAACCATATCTTCAGGGACTGGAATTTCTTCATAAGTCATTCCCATATCGTCCTCATTCCAAATGATAGCTTTACCTGTCAACAAATCTACTACTCCTCTGAAAGACTCTTCAGCACCAATTGGTAACTGTAAAGGAATAGCATTGGCACCTAACTTATCACGAACATCTTTTACAACATTCAAAAAGTCTGCACCAGTTCTGTCCATTTTGTTGACAAAACCAATACGAGGTACTTTATATCTATTAGCTTGTCTCCAAACAGTTTCAGATTGAGGCTCAACCCCAGAAACTGCACAGAACAAAGCAACTGTTCCGTCTAAAACTCTCAAAGAACGCTCAACCTCTACAGTAAAGTCAACGTGTCCCGGAGTATCAATAATATTAACTGTGTATGTATCATCTTGCCACTTCCATTCTGTTTTAGTTGCAGCAGATGTAATTGTGATTCCACGCTCTTGCTCTTGCTCCATCCAGTCCATGGTAGCAGCTCCATCGTGTACTTCACCGATTTTATGACTTAAACCGGTATAATATAGGATACGCTCAGTTGTGGTAGTTTTACCAGCATCAATGTGAGCTGCAATCCCAATATTCCTCGTTAACTTTAAATCTTTAGCCATGATAAATTAATAAAATGTGATTAAATTTGTTGATATAAAGATTATGTTATCTACCTCTAAAGTGAGCAAACGCTCGATTGGCTTCAGCCATACGGTGAGTATCCTCTTTTCTCTTCACCGCTGCACCTTCACCCTTACTTGCTGCTATCAACTCTGCTGCCAATTTTTCAGAATATCCTTTTCCACTTCTTTCTCTTGAAAATTTGATTAACCATTTTACTCCAATGGATAATTTTCTTTTTGCTCGGATTTCAGTAGGAATTTGGAATGTCGCTCCACCAATTCTTTTACTTCGTACTTCTACTTGTGGCATTGCATTGTTGATGGCTTTTTTCCAGATACCGTGTTCATTCTCCTTCGTACGTTCTTTGATAATATCCATTGCATCATAAAAAACACTTAATGCAACTGATTTCTTACCACTCATCATCAACATGTTCACGAACTGAGTTACCATTGGATCATTATATCTTGGATCCGGTGCAATTACTCTTACTTTTGGCTTTCTTTTACGCATTTTATTTAAAATTGTTGATTGAAGAATATTAAATCTTTACATTTCATTAATATGTAAAGATTTAATACTCAAATCTTTAGATAAATCAAATTTATTTTTTAGGTCGTTTAGTTCCGTACTTAGATCGACTTTGTAAACGATCAGTAACACCTGCTGTATCTAATGCTCCACGTACAATTGTATATCGTACCCCTGGTAAATCTTTTACCCGACCTCCACGAATCAATACAATTGAGTGCTCTTGCAAATTGTGCCCTTCACCTGGGATATATGCAATTACCTCTTGACCATTAGTAAGACGTACTTTTGCAACTTTACGCAATGCTGAGTTTGGCTTCTTAGGTGTTGTAGTATAAACACGTGTACATACACCACGTTTCTGTGGGCATGCTTCTAAAGCACGAGATTTACTCTTTTGAATGATTTGTTTTCTGCCTTTGCGTACAAGCTGATTAATAGTAGGCATATATACTTATTTTTTTATTTTGAAAAATTTCTTTCGTTAGTATGAAATCCTTGATTTTAAAGGACTTCGTTTATTTTTTTTGGGGCTTTTCCCAAAGCGAGTGCAAAGATATATTTATTTCCCTTTTTTACAAAAGTTATTACAAAATAATATTAGGTTTAAATAAATTTTTTAGATTTTTTTTTTTGAAATGAGAATTAAAACCTTGTCAAAAAAAATTTTTATAATTAAATCAATCGGTTTTAACTTATTTTGTATTCTATTTCCTAATAAAATCAACATATCTACAATGGATTACAATATTAGAAAAGCAAAAAAATCAGACTTAGAAAATATTAGAAATTTGGTCGTGGAACTGGCTATTTTTGAAAAAGAACCAAATGCAGTTACTGCTACTTTAAAAGATTACCAGATAAATTTCGAAAAGGGTGTCTTTGATGCCATCATAATAGAGGAGGATAATAAGGTTATAGGTACTTGTATATATTATATGACATGGAGTACTTGGAAAGGAAGAATGCTTTACCTTGAAGATTTTGTCATTACTCAGGCATATCGTCAAAGGGGTTTAGGTCAATTTCTTTTTAATGCATTGCTTGAGGAGGCAAAAAACTTAAATGTTATACTTGTAAAATGGCAAGTTCTAGATTGGAATGAACCTGCGATTAAATTTTATGAAAAAAATAAAGCCATTATTGAAAAAAATTGGTGGAATGGAAAAATATTATTTAACGAAATTAAACCAGTTTAATTCAAAAATAACAGATATGTAAATGATTGATTATCAATAATTAAGAGTTTGCGTATTTTTATATATTGTCTATTTTCTAATATTAATATTCTTTATTCATTTTACGTACCTGCATTTTTTGCTATTATTATTTGGAATTTTAACTTTGTAAGCGTTATATTAGCGTCGCATTTAATATTAAAACATATCCAACTACACCTTTCCAAATACGATTATTAAAAGAATACATTTTAAGGCTCCACAAAAATTAAATCAATGGAAGTAAATTAGTAATATTAACTTCCTTTTAAAATAATAAAGAATTATTTAAATTCAAGAAATAGTGTTTCATAGTGTGAGGGGTAACCATTCAAGATGGTTGCCTCTTTTTTTTACACTTCCCTTCCCATTAATTGATTTGCTAAATTTTTCAATATGAGTTTTCTTTCAGGAGCAACCTCCACTTTGGCAAGATGATCAAAAGCTATTGAAAGATATTTTTCCATTAAATTTTCGGACAATTGTCTAACTTGAAGGCTATCAAAAATAGATTTCACCTCATTAATTTTAGACAATTCATCTTCGGTATCTGTATTCATAAGCGTAGAAAGGTGAGTTCGTTGTTCCTCATTTCCGGCTTCCAATGTTTTCAATACCAAAAAGGTCTTTTTATTTTGAACTATATCTCCACCTACTTTTTTCCCAAATTTTTCAGGATCACCATAGGTATCAAGAATATCATCTTGAAGTTGGAAGGCTATCCCAATATTCCGACCAAATTCATATAAGTGATTTGCATCATTTTCTGATGCCCCACCTATTAATGCTCCCATTTTTAAACCACCAGCGATCAATGCCGCAGTTTTTTGCTCAATCATCTTCAGATATTCAGGAATAGTAACATCATCCCTGCTTTCAAAATCCATATCATACTGCTGACCTTGGCAAACCTCAATAGCTACGCGATTAAAGATTTGAATAATCTTTGGAATATTAACTTTACTTTTTATTTGTAGCAAATACTCATAGGAATAAACTAGCATTACATCTCCAGATAAAATCCCTGTATTTTGATTGTATTTTTCATGCACAGTTGGTTGTCCTCTTCGCAGAGGAGCTTCATCCATAATATCATCATGCAAAAGGCTAAAATTATGGAAAATCTCAATGGTATAAGAAGCAGGAAGGGCTTGAGTAACCTCTTCATCAAACAAATTACAGCCCATTAATAACAATACAGGACGGAGTCTTTTTCCACCTAAATTTAGAATATAATTTATAGGTTCATAAAGTCCCTGAGGTTCTTGATGAAATTGATTTTTGGCTAAATAATTTTTAAATAAAACTTGAAGCTCGCTAACTGTATACATTTAATGAAATTTGGAGTTTTTTTTGTTTAAAAAAAAGTAAGTAACGGTAAAACAATAATTTCCCGATTTGGACGGAATCTCCGCCTGAATGATTAGTCGGGGATTCCGTCCAAATCGGGAACTTATTGTTTTACCGTTACTAATGCGAACATACAAAAGGGATTTTATAATTGAAATTTGTGTGTTCCTAAATTTAAAAGAAAATCGTTTGCCCTTTATTGAAAATTAGACTTATCTAAAATTTGTTCCACGAAATTTGAACAAAAAACAGATCTAATAGGTTGAAAACCTATTATTTACACATTATAAAAATCCTTTTTGGGAAAAAGTTTTATTTGTGAAAATTCTTTAATATTTTTAGACTAAGTAATGGAAAAAGAATAAAGAAAGATAAGTCGAAACAAAATAAATGGGTTAACGTAATTATTTTGTACCTAATTACAAAAATGGAAAAAAATACTAGACCCGTGAATGTATTATTAGTTGAAGACAACCCAGGTGATGTTCGTTTAACGCAAGAAGCTTTTAAAGAAGCCAAAATGTCAATTAAATTAGACGTTACAATGGACGGAGCAGAAGCCATCAAATTTTTAAGGAAAGAAGGTGAGTATGAAACGGCTGTAACTCCTGATTTAATTTTATTAGATCTCAACCTTCCAAAGAAGGATGGTAGAGAAGTCTTAAGAGAGATTAAGACTGATGATAAACTGAAAAGAATTCCAGTTGTAGTACTTACTACTTCCAATGCAGAGCAAGATATCATGAAGAGTTATAATCTTCATGTGAATTGCTACATCAATAAGCCAGTCGATTTTGAGAAATTTTTTGATATTATTCAGAAGATTGAAGAATTCTGGTTGACGACTGCAATCTTACCTACCATGGTTAGACCTTAAGTTGGAAATTATGAGATTATAACTTTTCAAAATTCATTTGCAAATTTGAATTTAAGAATTCGTTTATTTTGAAAGATTAAATATAGTTTTGAGTTATATTTAATCTTTCTTTTTTTTACACACCCTTGATGAGACCAAAAAGTAAGTTCGTATTTTAGTAAAATAATGATATTATTAAAATGTTCTACCGATCTTATTTGTGAAAAAATTATTTGTCATTATCTCTATGTATCACAAACAATATGAGTAAAGTAAAAAAAACCCACATTTTAATTATTGAGGATAACCCAGGGGATGTTGATTTAATTAAATTATATCTGAAGGACGCCTCTATCAAAGAGGAAGTTATTCATGCTCCATCTTTTTATGATGGAATGGATGCTATAAAAAACAATGATATTTCGATTGTTCTTTTGGATTTAACCTTACCAGATTCCTCAGGTTTTAAAACCATTTCTAATTTTATTAAAAAACAACCTGAAACGCCTGTAATTGTTTTAACAGGTACCAATAATGAAATTGTTGGAAACCAGTCCATTAAGGCAGGTGCTCAAGATTATTTGGTTAAAGGTCAATTTGATGCCAAGCAACTTGGTCGATCTATAAGGTATTCTATTCAAAGGTTTAAGACTCAGCAAAAATTAGAAAATGAGGCCAAGAAGTTGTCTTTAAGTGAACGCCGTTATTTGGAAGCTCAAAGTATGGCTAACTTTGGTAACTGGTCAATGGACATCGTTTCTTACGAAATGAAATGGAGTGATGAAGTATTCAGAATATTTAATTTTCAACCTAATAGTATTTCACCTACTTTTTCTGATTATATGAATTATGTTCATGTAGAAGACAAAGAAGATGTTGAAGAGTTTTTTGTAAAAGCAGCAAAGGATGGAAAGACTCATAAAATTGAACATCGAATTTTACTTGATGGTAAAAGCATTAAGCATGTAACCATTCAAGCTAAAGTCAATTTTGATCAAGTAACCAATAAATTTTGGTTAGTTGGTGGTATTCAAGATGTTTCAGAGCGTAAGATATCCGAGCGGTTAATTATTGAAAAAAATATCAATCAAAAAGTTTCTAAAATTAAGGATGAAGCTTTAGCTGATTTAAGTTTTCACATTAGAACTCCACTTTCTTCTATCATTAATCTATTATTTTTATTGGAAAATACTGGTGCTTCCAAATCTCAAACAGAGTATATAGATGGATTAAAAACCTCTGTGGATGACTTATCCATAATGGTTAATAACCTTTTAAATTTCTCTGTTTTAGTTTCTGAGAAAATCACTTTGGAAGAAGAAGAATTACAAATTTTTGACTTCTTAAATAGTACCAAACGTATTGTAAATCTTAAAGGAAATAAAACTGGTCAAAGTATTGATTTTGAGTTGGATGAAAGCCTTCCTAAAAAAATCGTCAGCGATCAGAAAAAATTAACTCAATTACTTTATAACCTTATTGATTTTTCAAGTAATCGAACTCCTAAAAATGGGAACATTCATTTACATGCTTTTCCAAAAACTATTTCGGATACAGAAATGCAATTTTGTATTCAAGTAACTGATAATGGAGACTACATTTCAAATGTTCGAAGTAGAGAATTGCTTAAGGCAGATCAGTTGATTGAAAACTATTCTGACGATTTGGATGATGCTAAAAAGGATGACTTGGGAATGGCTATCGTAGCTAAGTTGGTAGAAATCATGAATGGTGAAATAAACATTGAAAGTAAAGAAGGTAAAAATACTAAGTTTATCATCGAGCTTCCAATTAAGGTTGTTAAACAAATCGAAATTCAACCAGGTGATGCACCAGAAAGTCCTGTCAAAATTTTATTGGTAGAAGATCATTTCTTAAATCAAATTGCTACGAAAAAAGTCCTTACTACATGGACCGATAAAATTTCTGTGGACATCGCTGAGAATGGATTGGTAGGAGTAGAAAAATATCGAGAGCATGGTTACGATTTAATCTTAATGGATATGCAAATGCCTGTTATGAATGGGTTGGATGCTTCTAAAAAGATTCGAGAAAGCAGTAGTTCAGTTCCCATTATTGCATTAACAGCTAACGCTTCCAAACAAGAAGCGGATAAATGTTATGCTGTAGGGATCAATGCTTATCTTTCTAAGCCGTTTAAACCTCAAGATTTGTATGCTAAAATTATGAGTTTAATGGTCGCCGTTGATTCTTAAATTCAAGAATTTTTTTAGAAAAAAAAAGGGCTAGCAAAATTTTTGCTAGCCCTTTTTTTGATATTTCATTAGGAAAATGGATTAAACTCCAGCTAAGCCAATGATACCCAATCGGCCATCCATCTTAGATTTAGTGGCTTTTTTGATCATTTTTATTTTGAGCTTTTTGTGAAAGTCTTTGAGGGAAGTTCTTTTCTTTTTGTCCATTTTACTAGGGTTTTAGAGTTTCTATCGTGAAATAGAATAGATTAAGTAAATTGTTTTGACAGATAAAACTATGTAATTATATCTTAAAATTGAAAAATTTGGAAATAAAATTTTAAACATTCTTATGTTGATAAAATTTGTTGTCTAACATATTTAGGACGATTTCCCATAGGTCTTCGTAGGGAACTATTTCGATTTCAACAGATTGACGAGCCACTTCTAGGGGCACAGATTGTAATTTTTCGACCAATGCTTTTGACTTTCTTTCTACCGCTATTCTGTTAAAATTCCCCTTGGGAAGTACTAATAACATTTTGATAAAACAATTGGAACGGAAGGTGTCATCTTTCTTTAAATAGCGATAACAATATGCATTTAGAGCTTCTGCTTTGTCGATTACTTTATCATAATTTTTTTGTTGTAAAAGGAAGAGCAATTGGAT
>Ga0114957_1000860_pt1 | contig 36511 bp, 28 predicted proteins | sample BantaG_FD_87175 | JGI IMG/M metagenome (GOLD analysis project Ga0114957, IMG submission 87175) | Marine algal microbial communities from Bantry Bay, Ireland - BantryBay_4 metaG | ecosystem: Host-associated > Algae > Red algae > Unclassified | place: Bantry Bay, Ireland | collected 2014-11-21
AAAAAACAAAGTTCATCTCTCCAGTCGGCCTACGGCCTCCTTCCGAGATGAACTTTACTCCTTGAATGCAAAGAGTAAGATCATTATTATTTCACTAAGACACAGTTAAATGAACTATTCCTTTCGTTTCCCTCGGGATGTAAATCTTTATTATAATTTTTTAACTCACCCTCAGTCCCTTTCTTGAAAGAGAGGGAAGTATCATTGATGAAATTATTATTGGTATTTATTCTCTAAAGTTAATTCTAATTCTTAACACCCCCATTTTTTTACAAGAAAAGTGTGGCCGACGAAGGAGATCGGGATGAGTTGGCTCTAAACCGAAATGATCAATATTTTGCTCCCACTTTTACATTTAAGATTTCTTGATTAATATTACTCGTTTTAAACATATTAAAAATATAACAAATAGGTTTTATTCTTTATAATTTATAGCATACTTTTCAGAGTGAACTCAAATCTTAAATGCAAAAGTAAAAAAGCGTACCGAGATTTACCGTAATATTCTAATGCTTCCAAAATGTCAGATTTTAGCAGATTTTCTCAACGCGAAGTAAAGAAAAATCTGTCCGTTTCGTAATCTTACATTTCAGTGTAGAACAATTATTACAACATTTGACCAAGCTAGCTTAAAAAAAAAAGCTACCAGATTTTAGACTGCCGAATAGGCAACGAGTATCGCCCTTTATCATCTATTTCAAAAGTAGTATGGATCTGGTTGCTTTTAATGTGCTTATAAAATACTGAAAGTTCTCTCCAGAGAGCAACATGTTCAAGGTACTCACTCCCGTAATAATCCACATTTTTATCTTCCATTCGAAATGGAAAAATCAAGACAGGAATTTGGTCTTGCCCATTACTTTTTGCGTTACTTGCTTATTATATAGCTCTTCGATTGGCTGATCTAATATGGGTAAACATCCTATAGATACGCAATTTCCATGGATGAAAATATCACCTCCTGTTTTTGTTTCATGCCCTCGAATCAGGTCAGGTTTATTAGGATAGTTTATGCCAAGAGAAAGATGATAATTACTTTTTGGATTGAAGCGATCAATATGGTAAATCCCTTCAGGGACTTGATGATCGCTTGTTTTCGCTTTGGCCCCAATTTTCCACTGGAATAACAAATCATAAGTTTTAGCTTTTCGAAATACGGAATCTTGAAGTGATTTAATCCATAATTCTATGTTTGCTTCCTCTTTAAAAACTTGTAAAAGTATGTTGAACTTTGAATCGATAGGAAGGGGTGCCTTTTTGCGAAGCAAGCTCCCTTTTACCATTAAGTTTAGCTTCGGTTTTGCAAGCAAAAAAGAACATTAATGTGCACATTAAAAATAAAAAGGGAGAAAATAGCTGATTGATTTTATATTTTAATCGTATTAAAAAAATATCTATTGCGATTAAGAATAATGCCAAAATGCAAAATGCAAATTCAATCATTTATTATTTAATTACATATGAAAAACTTAGGCAAAATGGAATTGGATTAATATTCTACAAAAACATTAAGGGAATAATTTTTTAAGACCGAATGGCCAATTAACCTTCCAAGGAAAATCCAATAGTGATGGAATGATTCAAAACCTTTTCTAAGACATTAGATTTTTCAAGACCTGGATTAAAAATTAACATGTTTCCTAAGCCTCGTGTAATTTTAATCTCTGGAGAGAAAATAAAGAATGGGAAAAACAATTGTATTCCAGCTCCAATTTCAACGGAGAAATCATGAGGTGAAATCCGCAATAAGTTCTGAACATTACGAACAGAACGCGCATTACTATTTAAATCATAAGAATACTTCATACCAGCCAAGAAAAATAGACGCATGTCTTTATAAGGCTCTGATTTGTATCTTATTTGAAAAGGCATTTCCACGAAGACAGAGGTAATATTGTCTGGCAGCGGATTATCCGGTTGATCTAATCTTGTAAAGAATATATTTCTGGCGCTAAAGGAAAAGCCAGGGATGAATCTAAAATCAAAGTACTTCCCTATTTTTAAATTACCAATTAAGTTAATATTCGCACCAATAGATGAACCTCCCTCTGCAATGGAGATGGTATCGTTTAAGATAAATCGCTCTGATTTAAAAACATTAAACTTGGAGTTATTCAGTCCGAGATAGATTCCAAAATAGTAAGGCTTGTTTTGAAAATCTAGATAGTTTCGACTACTCACATTTCCAGCTTGACTGAAAGCAAGTTGAGCCATAAAAATGCTAATGAAGAAAAGAATTATTTTTTTGCTGTGTATATAGCGCATATGCCAAAACTTAATGATTTCCAATTAGTAGAACGAAAGCCATTATGTTTTAGTACATCTGTAAAGCGATCATAGTCAGGAAAAGCTTGCACAGACTCATATAAATATTTATAGGCTCCTTTATCTTTTGATTTCTTCTTCCCAATCCAAGGGAGGATATTGGCAAAATAGAAATTAAAAAGTTGCTTAAATGGGAAAAATTTTGGCCGAGTAAATTCTAAAACTACCAATTTGCCTCCTGGTTTCAATACTCTCAACATTTCTTTAAGTCCTTTATCAACATTTTCGAAATTCCTAACTCCAAAAGCAGCTGTAATGGCATCAAATCGATCCTTCTCATAAGGTAATTGCTCAGAATCACCGTGGACCATAGATATTTGATCGGATAAGCCTTTCTTGGAAATTTTTTCTTTTCCAAATTCAAGCATTTGTTGAGAAATATCCAAACCAATGATATGATCAGGTTTCAATTGCTTGTATGCTTCTAAAGCTAAATCACCCGTTCCAGTTGCAATATCAAGCATTTGTTTTGGCTGATCATCTTTTAACATAGCAATAGCCTTCTTCCTCCAAATAGTATCAATCCCAAGAGATAATAATCTATTTAAAAAATCATAATAGGGTGCAATTCCATCAAACATAGAAGTAACTTCCTGCTTTTTGGTGGTATCGGACTTTTTATATGGCTTTAAATCAATTCCCATAAGCATTGCAAAGGTAAGAAACCCTTTTATTTATAGATGATAAAATTGTAATATAAATCAAACACTATATTATAGGATTTGTTCGGAGTATTTTATTATTAATCGTGCGTTAAAATGCTGCAATTTTGATCTGCTTTTATTCATTTTCAATTCTGTAAAAAAAGTCGCTAATTTCCTTGTTTTTAATACGCTTATATATATAAATTTTGTTTAATTATTTGTATATTTAGCTCTTGATTTTTTAAAAAAACAAAGAACATTAAATGTCTGATAATCAAAGGATAATACCCATTAATATTGATGACGAAATGAAGTCAGCTTACATCGACTATGCGATGTCAGTAATTGTAGCAAGAGCATTGCCTGATGTGAGGGATGGATTGAAGCCAGTACACCGTCGAGTTTTGTACGGAATGCAAGAATTAGGACTGCAAAGTAACAAAGCCCACAAGAAGTCCGCGAGAATTGTAGGTGAGGTGCTGGGTAAATATCATCCACACGGAGATACTTCAGTTTATGATGCAATGGTGCGGATGGCACAAGAATGGTCACTCAGATATCCATTGGTAGATGGTCAAGGAAACTTCGGATCTATGGACGGGGATAGTCCTGCAGCAATGAGATATACGGAGGCGCGATTGGAGCAAATAAGTGGAGAGATTATCTCTGATATTAATAAAGATACCGTCGATTTCCAATTGAATTTTGATGATTCTTTATCGGAGCCTACCGTAATGCCTTCTAAATTACCCAATCTGTTAATTAATGGAGTTTCCGGTATTGCCGTTGGTATGGCTACTAATATGCTTCCGCATAATTTAACGGAAGTAATTGACGGTGTTGTTGCGCAGATTGATAATCCAGCGATTACGATAGAAGAATTAATGCAATTCATCAAAGCACCAGATTTTCCAACAGGCGGAATCATCTATGGTTATTCAGGTGTGAAAGATGCATTTATGACCGGAAGAGGTAAGATCGTAGTAAGAGGCAAGGCGGATTTATCCGTTTCTGGAAATGATAGAGAACAAATAATTATAACGGAGATTCCTTACCAAGTGAATAAAGCCAATTTAGTTGCAAAAATTGCAGAATTGGCTAATGATGAGAAAATTAAAGGAATTAGTGATGTAAGAGATGAATCTGATAGGAATGGATTGCGTATTGTAATTGATGTTAAGAGAGACGGCATGGGTAATGTTATTCTTAGTCAACTTTACAAATACACGCCTTTGCAAAGCTCTTACGGTGTAAACAATATCGCTCTTGTAAATGGTCGTCCAACAGTGCTAAATTTAAAAGACCTAATTCGAGAATTTATCAAATTTAGAATTGAAGTTATTGTTCGTAGAACGAAGTACGATCTTAAGAAAGCAGAAGAAAGAGCACATATTTTAGAAGGTCTTTTAATTGCATTAGACAATATTGATGAAGTTATTGCACTTATCAGAAGTTCTAAGACCGTAGATCTTGCCAAAACTGGATTAATGGAGAAATTCGCTTTGAGCGAATTACAAGCTAAGGCGATTTTGGAAATGCGTCTTCAGAAATTGGTTGGCTTAGAAAGAGATAAGATAAAGGAAGAGTTCGATCAATTACAAATAACAATTGCAGATTTAAATGAAATCTTATCGTCAGAAGAACGTCAACGATTGATCATTAAAGAAGAGCTAGAAGACATTAAAGAAAGATATGGAGATGAGCGTCGTACAGAAATCAACTATTCTGATGGTGACATTAGTATTGAGGATATGATTGCTAATGATGAAGTAATTATTACCATTTCTCACTTAGGATACATCAAAAGAATTAAAACCTCAGAATTCAGACAACAAAGTAGAGGAGGAAGAGGATCGAGAGGAAGCAAGACTCGTGAAACAGATTTTGTAGAACACATGTTTTCGGCGATGACTCATAATTACTTGTTGTTATTTACAGAACAGGGGAAATGTCATTGGCTAAGAGTATACGAGGTTCCGGAGGCTTCGAAAACAGCCACAGGAAGAGTGATTCAGAATATTATTCAATTACCAAAAGATGATAAGGTAAAAGCTTATGTAATTATAGAAGATTTAAAAGATGAAGACTTCTTAGAAAATCACTTCATTATATTCTGCACAAAGAAAGGTCAAGTTAAGAAAACGCCGATGGAGCAGTTTTCAAGACCCAGAACGAATGGAATTATAGCCATATCAATATCAGAAGGCGATAATCTAATTGAGGCAAAATTAACAACGGGTAGTAGAGAGATTGTATTAGCTAACAAAAAAGGAAGAGCCATTAGATTTAATGAATCTAAGGTTAGATCAATGGGAAGAAATGCAGGTGGAGTAAGAGGTATGATGTTAGAAACAAAAGATGACTCAATAGTTGGGATGTTATCTTTAGATTTAAGTGAAGACAAAACAATTCTGGTCGTTTCGGAAAAAGGAAATGGAAAAAGAAGTTTAATTGAAGATTATCGATTAACCAATAGAGGAGGAAAAGGCGTGAAGTCCATGAAAATCACAGAAAAAACAGGGGATGTTGTATCCATAAAAGCGGTGTCTGAAGACGATGATTTAATGATTACCTCTAAATCGGGTATTGTAATCAGATTATCAGTTTCGGATGTAAGAGTAATGGGAAGAGCAACTCAGGGCGTGAGAGTAATTAGACTATCAAAAGGGGAAGAAATTGCTGATTTAGCAGTAGTTAGTAAATCTGACGAAATTGAAGATGCCGAAGTAATTGAAGGGGAAGAGGGTATAATTTCCGATGAAAATTCAGAAAACGCTGAAAAAAAAGGGAATTCTGAAGAGGAATAGTTAAAAAATTAACATTTTGATAATTTTTTTTAACATTTATTAAAGAAAAATAAGAACTTAAGGGCGTCTAACAGACGTGTATAAATTATTAATAACAGCAAATACAATGAAGAAACTTATTTTATCTCTATTTACCCTTTTATTATTTGTAGGAAGTAGTAATGCCCAAGATGATGCCATGAAAATGGTTAAAAAGGCAAACAAACTACTCAATGCGTACAATTTAGATCAATCAAACACTGATAAATTAGCAGAAGCTAAAACTATGATTGATCAAGCCATGACAGATCCAGTAGCAATGGAAGATGTCGGAGCCAATCAAGTTCTTGGCGAAATCTACAACGCTACTTTGACTGATCAAGTAAAAAAGAAAATTTTAGACCCTAGTACTAAACTTAATGATTTTACATTGGGAACTAAAGCAGTAAATTCTTTAACGAAAGCATTGAATGGTGCAGAGAAAAAATTTCAGAAAAAGGATGCATTGACAACCCTAGCTGAAATATCATCTTCTTTAAATCAATATGGTTTAGCAGCATTTAATAACAAAGATTATAAAAATGCGTATGCTAATTTTAAATCAGTGCTAGACATTCAAGAACTTTTGACTTCCAATGGAATGCCTGCTACCTTAAGTGGTGATGATCAAATGAATGATCAAATCTATTTAACTGGTTTCAGTGCCTTAAATGCTGGTGACACCGAAGCGGCTACGCCTTACTTTGAGAAATTAGTGGAAGTGGGTTTTGAAGATGCAAGAGTGTATTCTTCTCTATACACCATTAAAAAGAAAAAAGGAATGGAAGAAGAGGCAGTGGCGATGCTTAATGAAGGAAGGGAAAAATATCCTGACGATACTGGTTTGTTATTCGAAGAAATTAATTATTACTTAGGTGCTGGTAAACTAGATGTACTAATTGGAAAACTGGAAGTTGCCATGGAGAAAGAGCCTGACAACGTAACGGTAATAACCACCCTTGGTAATGTACATGATAATCTTTATCAAAAAGAAACGGCTGCTGGTAATACCGCAAAAGCAGAAGAGCATTTTAATAAAGCGCTTGAATTTTATGGAAAAGCTTCTGCAAAAAAACCAGATCATTTTGATGCTGTCTATAGTGTTGGTGCTTTATATTATAATAAAGGAGTTGCATTATCAAAAGAAATGAATGAATTAGCTAATGACTATTCTTCAGAAGGAACAAAAAAATACGAAGCTAAAAAAGTTGAAGTATTAGCTATGTTTGATAAATCATTACCTCACTTCGAAAAAGCGGAAGGATTAAACAAAGATGACAGAAATACTTTAATTGCACTAAAAGAAATTTATGCAAGAAAAGATAACTTTGAAAAATCAAATGCATATAAAGCAAGGATTGAAGCACTAGATAACTAGACTTTAATTGATAAGCTTAACAATATATTGGATATTAAATCCTTTGAGAACAGTCGGCGAAAACCGACTGTTTTTTTATGTCAGCAATCCACATAAAGAACCGCGCAAGGTTCTACCTTTCAAGCAGAGCGGGTGCGCGCGTGAAAAGGAGGGACCTTCCCCGTAAGCATCATGGAACCAAATAAGTTGCCACCTTTTGCTTCCCGCAATGCCCTCGCTTGAAAGGTCACAACTTGGTAGCGGAAACAAGAGAGATAAGGACCCGCCCAAGGTTCTACCTTTTAAGCAGAGCGAGTGCGCGCGTGAAAAGGTGGGACCTTCCCGTAAGCATCATGGAAACTAGCAAGTTGCCACCTTTTGCTTCCCGCTATGCCTTCGCTAGAAAGGTAACAACTTGATCGCGGAAACAAGAGAGATAAGGACCCGCGCAAGGTTCTACCTTTTAAGCAGAGCGGGTGCGGGCATGAAAAGGTGAGACCTTCCCCGCCAGCATCATGGAACCAAATAAGTTGCCACCTTTTGCTTCCCGCAATGACCCTCGCTTGACAGGTAACAACTTGGTCGCGGAAACAAACTTCATAAGGACCCGCGCAAGGTTCTACCTTTTAAGCAGAGCGATTGCGCGCATGAAAAGGTGGGACCTTCCCGTAAGCATCATGGAACCAAATAAGTTGCCACCTTTTGCTTCCCGCAATGACCCTCGCTTGAAAGGTAACAACTTGGTCGCGGAAACAAGAAAGATATGGACCCGCCCAAGGTTCTACCTTTTAAGCAGAGCGAGTGCGCGCATGAAAAGGTTGGACCTTTCCCGTCAGTATTATGGAACCTAGCAAGTTGCCACCTTTTGCTTCCCGCAATGACCCTCGCTGGAAAGGTAACAACTTGGTCGCGGAAACAAGAGAGATAAGGACCCGCCCAGGTTCTACCTTTTAAGCATAGCGAGTGCGCGCGTGAAAGGTGGGACCTTCCCCGTCAGCATCGTGGAAACTAGCAAGTTGCCACCTTTTGCTTCCCGCAATGCCTTCGCTAGAAAGGTAACAACTTGATCGCGGAAACAAGAGAGATAAGGACCCGACCAAGGTTCTACCTTTTAAGCATAGCGAGTGCGCGCCTGAAAAGGTGGGACCTTCCCCGTAAGCATCATGGAAACTAGCAAGTTGCCACCTTTTGCTTCCTGCAATAACCCTCGCTTGAAAAGTAACAACTTGGTCGCGGAAACAAACTTCATAAGGAACCGCGCAAGGTTCTACCTTTTAAGCAGAGCGAGTGCGCGCGTGAAAAGGTGGGACCTTCCCCGTAAGCATCATGGAACCAAATAAGTTGCCACCTTTTGCTTCCCGCAATGCCCTCGCTTGAAAGGTCACAACTTGGTGGCGGAAACAAGAGAGATAAAGATCCGCGCAAGGTTCTACCTTTTTAGCAGAGCGGGTGCGCATGAAAAGGTGGGTAGTTGACATACCTGATTATTATAGATGAGTCCCCAATCACGCACTTTATTTCAAAAATTATTAATTGAAAATATCCTTTTAAATAATTAAAGAATTATCTTAATTAAGATAATTGAATACGTATTTTTGAAGCTATAATAATGTATTAATTAAAATGAGTGATAACATAATTGACATTACCGAAAGGACTATTCAATCTCACATTAAAAAAATTAGGCCCCCTGTTGAGATGCGAGATAGACTTGATATTGGTTATACTTATAAAAAAGAAATTATAGAAATTTATGAAAGGCAGCCTATTTGGGGTAAGGAGAATGCATTTGAGATTTATCCTTATGCTAAAATAAAATACGTGAAAACTCATCATAAATGGAAATTATATTGGTTGAGAGCATCAGGTAAATGGGAGTCTTACAATCCATTTTCTGAATCAAGCAATTTGGAAAAAATGTTATCGGTAATAGAAGAGGATGCACTTGGATGTTTCAAAGGATAACTATTTCTAATATTAGATTTTCAGAAACAGATTTCAGCGCTTACTTTGAAAATTTTATATTAAAAGAAAAGTTATTGTAGAATTAAAAATTTATAAAAGAAATATTCGATGTCAACAAAACAAAATAAAGGACCCTTTCAAATTCGGGATATTGAAGTGTTTGCAAATGAAGCAGCTTATTTTACCATTGGACTACATAAGTACATTGGGAAAGAAATATTAGTCGATAAAACCCAACTTGATTTTCCAAGTATAAAACCGCTTTTTACGTATATTATTGAGTTTATTCAAGATAATAAATTGCAGGTAAAACATGGAGAAAAACTTTCCTGTTTTTCTTGGATGATTAGGCTTAATGATAACGGAAATTATTTTGAAGTCTATGAGTATTATCCTCAAATGTCGGGTTTTATTCCAGGGTTAAAAATTACGCAGGATCTTTATGCGAAACAGCTATTTGTTTGTGGTCAAATTAATGTACCCCCGCACTTTCCTTTAGTGGATCAAATTATCACCATTGATCCTTTGATTAAGACTGGGAAGGAGGCGTATTTATTTCGTTGGAAAAAGCAAGACCCAGATTCTGGTTGGGTAGTTTTGTCGGATAGTTTCGATGAAAAAGTTTCATCCTTCGAACAGTTTACCATAGGCGAATTCATAACCATGAGACCAGAGTCTAGCATGTTTTTAGCATTACCAAGTGGTTTTAAAGTGATGAAGGCTGGTAAAGATGCAAAGATTGGTTATGATAACGGGATGAATGTTTAAATATATACTCAAGACTCAAGATGCTAGACATGGACTAGCACTTTTATTTTTTAAGCTTAAAGCGATGATGCATTAATAACAGGAGAGAATTGGTTATTGAAGCATCTTAGAATATCTTGAGCTTAGGAAATACATGTCAATGAAAAAAAAACCTTTCATTTCCTCAAACTACCAACGGTGTTTAAACTTTAGATAGGTCTGACTTATCTCTTGGATTATATTTTATAAAAATCACGAATACGAAAAGTAAAGCAGTAACATTTAAAAAAATAGTAAAAAATTTGGGTATATTATTACTGCACGGCGTATCCGTTTTGCATGGCGCAGCCATTTTGCGTGCCGTAGACACTTTGCATGGTGCAACCGTTTTGAATTGCCTACCGCAGGCACATTGAGTTTAAAAAGCGGAAATTTGAAATAAATAAAATGAGATTTGTAGTATCTTACACGCAAAATTGAAACGCAAAATATCCAGATGAACAGCGCGCTTATTTTTAAATTTAAGTCAGATCTTTCACAACTCAAGATTCCAATAAAGCTTAACAATCCTTTTTCTTTTGAAATACCAGCTATTGCAAAAATAGCAGCCTTAGAATTTAAAGCATTTATGAATGCGGAATCAAAGAAGTGGAACTATGACTTCCACAATGTGAGAGGCAAAATGTTAGGAGTTTTGGTAGTGCAACAAGAAGATTATTCTTATAAATATTTAGGAACCTACTCTGGCAAAATGCCTCAGGGGTTAATTTGTAATCAATGCGTTCCCTCCATTTTTGATGATTCAGTAGGAGATTATTTTATTAATAAAGGCATGACAGCATTAAGTGATATTGCTAAGCAAATTAAAAATAGTACCAATGAATCTGAAATTCTTGCGCTCAAATCAAAAAGTAAAGAAAAATCTATTGCATTACAAAAGCGGCTATTTGAGAGCTATAATTTTGTAAATCTTTCAGGAGAAACGAAGAATCTTCTAAGAATATTCGCAGCATATTCGCAAGGAAATCCGCCAAGCGCCGCTGGTGAATGTAGTGCGCCAAAACTTATGCAATATGCCTTGAAAAATAATTTAAAACCTATTGCATTAGCTGAATTTTGGTGGGGAAAACCAAAGCAGAATAGTGCAATTGAAGATGGTGAGTTTTACCCAGCTTGTAAGGATAGATGTAGACCTATTTTGGAATATATGCTGGAGGATGATGGATTGTTTGTCAATGCGGCTTCGCCGCGCAATGCGCCGGCACACTGCGCAGCGAAGCCGCATTAAATTAATGCATTATTTCCATTTAACTGAACGATTAAGCAATTCTAACTGTATATTTATTACTATAAACAGAAATTATGAAAATAAACCTATTGTCCTGTGATGCACACAGACCCGATAAAAGAGCGATAGCAAAATGTATCTCTGAGATTTCATCTAATGTAGATAGTTCTTTAGCGCTTGAATTTACAAATATCATTTTAGAAGGCGATCCGGTCGATATTGAAATGGATGATAAAAATTCTAGCTCAGCATTTAGAGCTTTACGGAAGTTGGGTATTGACTATGAGATTGTAGAATAAGTACAGCTAAAGAAATCTTCAAATTACTAGATAACTTAATAGCCTTGATTCTCGAAATCAAGGAAAGAAACAAAGCGGATAATGATGCCGTGAGTACCATTAAAAATTATAGGTATTTCTATTATACGTTTGAAGAAATGTTATCTGTTATCAAACTGGGTGCTTGAAATGAGGCAAGACAATGTGGGGCTAGTTAAGAAAATAAAAAAATTGCTTGAAACGGATTTATTCCTCATGAAAGCAAATGGAGAGCGCCCACGTCCTACGCAAAAGAATCCAATGATGTTATTAACACTGTTCAAACAAAAGTTGACACGCTTGTAATTTGAAATAGATAAATCAAAAATTGGAAATGAAGACCCTTTTTGTAATTGTTCCCTAAGGCAAAAACATGATTTACGGCCATCTAATGTTGAATTACTTAAGAAAATTGGCAACGCTTATTTTCTACATGAAGATGATGACTATATCCTTTATCAATGCCATCAATATTCAGCAAAATGGATACATGCTTTCACTACAGAATTTTATTTATCCAAAAATTGTATGGAGTGGAGGCCACAAAATTATCCTTTAAAGGAAAAATTCAATAAGGTTTAATCTATCTATATGTTAACCTTCAGCGTTCCTGTTTGCGGAGCCAATGCCTGATAAAATACTAAGGTCTCAATTGGACCAAGTTGTCTGCTCACCGTAGTTTTAGTTTTTTGAAGCTTAGGATCTCTAATTAATTTCAATAAATGATCGTGTATTTTATCCCCAAAATCTTCTTCTGATATGGTTGGATCAGCTTCAAAAATTTGATAAGCTTGCTTATCTAAAGTTGCGGTTGATGAGCCACCACTCATTCCTAAATTAAGTTCTTTTCTTTTTTCAAAATTCACGCCTAATTGAACACCATCTCTAGTATTCATAACACTATAATCACTTGCTTTCAATGTTTTACTATTGAATACTGCTCTGTTCCCATCTATTTTAATTACTTCAATTTTATTTCCATTAAAGTCCACGGTTTTTCCCACTTGATCTTTGGATATTTCAGCTGTTGTAAAATTATCCTTATAATTTATAGTTAAATCCAAAGTACCTTTAAAAGGTTCCTTGTAGTCATTACCATTTTCAATCTCAGCTGAGAAGGTCACGAAATTAATGTTCTGAATTTCCATCTTACCATTTACTCTTTTTCCGGTAGAGGAATTACCAGTTCCTGTTTGCACGTCCTTTTTTAATTTAATAGCTTTACCTGTTTTGTCCTTTAAATTTTGTCCCGAAATTTCTGCAGATAAATAAGAACTATTAATGGATTGGCCTTGAGGAAGGGAAGCTTTAATTTCTATATATTTTTTTCCAAATCTTTCTTTTACTTCTACTTCCTTATTCGATTCAAATGATTTTAACGCCATTGAAAGATCAAGTTTATCTCCTTCAATTTTCCAAGGTAAACCATTTTGTGGTTTTGGTTCTGTTAATCCTTCAGGAGCAGGTTCGAATAAGGGTTTCGCCGTGTGATACATTACCTTTTTTAACTGATCTAAAGTTTTTTCTTCTTCTGCTGTTGGAGCAGATACCGAATCACAAGCAACTAAAAAGATTAGACCTAGAAATAGAACATGGAATTTGTGCATTATTTGGGTTTTGTTAGTTATAATTATTTTCAGTGTTTTAACAAAGCGAGATAAGTAATGGTTCAAAAAAAGGTTTAAAGTTTGAGATTTCACAAGGGAAGTATTAAATTGGAGAAAGCAATCACAAAAATTTCTACAGCCTTTGATCTTCGAGTAAAGCCATGTGGTCAAGAGTCTTTTGGCTAAAGCCTTTGAGGGTTTATTGCTGAGGGTTTAATGGTTAGAGGGTATTTCAATTATTATTTTGAAAACTCGGACCTGCTGAAAAGAGGTTCGTATTACCTATTAGTAAGCAATTTTACCACTTTCCAGTCAAAGGTCTCCGTACCGATGTCGTTTAGTTAAGCGTCAAAGAAGATTATATCGAACCTAGTATATATCGGGCTGCTGGTTTATAAGTTATGAGTTCAAAAAGTGTATGGAGGCAGTGCTCAGAACCCTTTGGCAAACAGGAATTTACGAGTCAAGATCCACCTTGCTTTTTTTTCATTTTCATTTTAATTTTAATTTTAATTTTTTCCAAATCTACTAATGATACTACATAAAGGCTAGTCCCAATAGGTAAAGGATAATTTCTTAACTAAACGACATTGGGTCTCCGTACCTCTTGACGGATGTAATTTCGCTACTCTACGCTCAAATCCCATCCTGTCAAAATCGTCAAAATTGCACCTAAACTAAGCCTTACAGAATTCGCCTCTCCGTTCACATCTACACTTGGTGCAAAAGGCGTGTTGCCGTCGATCCGTACATGATCATTCGAAGTTGGAATTCGATTTCTATCCCAATTGCAAGGATTGCCCCAACTTACGTTATGTGCACCATTCCAAGTATTTATATTTTTACAATTATCATCAGAAATGTTATCCAAGAGTGCTTGATACTTTCTTGCTGTAACACTATACGGAGGCAAGACATCGATGTCTGGTAAAACCCCCCAAGAACCATAAACACTTTCTTGCACAGAAGACAAACTAAAATTAGCAGCCAGTTTGCATCCCCATGTTCGAATACTATCGTGTACGGCCATATACATGTCATACATTTCAGGACTATTCTGAGCTTCCCACATGGCAGCTTGATAATCATAAGGAATTCCAAAAACATTCCCAACGAAGTGCTGTCCACCTTCATAAGTAATTACTTCCTTTCCATATATTTGTACATTCCTATAATCTTGTTTAACATCTTGACTGAAAATGGCAAAATCATTAATTGCATTTTGCATTACATCTTGATAAGTGCTACTAGCATTTAAAACCGGATTACCTTGGGCACTATGATCCAAACCAAAGTAATGGGTGGGTGATCCATAATCCCAATCTTTGATAGTTAGTTGAGAAAGTATTTCTTCATTCAAACTATTAAATCCGCCTTGCAAACCCAGTACTCTTTTGACTCTACACTCTTCATCGATGAAGACATCGTGCCAAATATCAAATACATTTTTTGCCTTCATCGCCATTGCTCTTCCATAGGATAAATTGGACGGTTTATTGGCTGCATTGTATTGGGCTTGATCAAAAATCCAATTCCAAACTTCATTAGAATATTCTAAGTAAATGGTGATATTATCATCTAGTCCATCTTTAAACAAGTTGGCCATTTCTTCAATGAAATCCTCGTCTGCTAGATGCGGAACACAAAGCCAAATATCTTGCTGTTGTTGATTGGCTAATTGAATCATCATCTCATAAGGTACGCCTGCACCCGTTCCGTAGGTGAAGTAATCAACGGACGATCTTTCTGACCATGAAGCTAATGGACTGTTATTTGTTGAGCCCCAATCCATAAATCTTAATACACTAAAGGGACTAATTTTATCTATAAAACTTTGATAAAAAGGTTGGCTTGTAAGGTCTGCATTTTCATCAGACAAAGTAAGTAACCTAATATTTCTAAGATGATTGCCGTTGGTGGATTGATCTACATTTATAATAATATTATCTGATCCGGCAATGAATTCAATTCTGTTGGGAAAATTGCTAGTAAGGGTAACCCCAAAAATATTGATCAAACCTATTCCATCATATAATAGGACATAACTGCTATCAGGTCTTAAATTTCCACCTTCTGAGGAAAGCACATATCTTACTCTGGTTGCTCCTATAGAAGTATTTTGCGGTAGAAAGGTAGGGTAACCGGCTGGGTCAATAGACATCTCTCCCGTAACTTGCGCATCCCAACAATTACATGCGTCAGAAAAAGTGATGATGTCTGGACGAACATTTTTCATTAAATTTCTAAACGGTCGTTCCACATTCCAATCTGCTAAGCCCGTAATGTTCGTAGCAATATCCATTGCACATTCAGCAGGCTGCCATCCAGCACATGAAGCGCTATCGGTGCGCATTTCTAAATTAAAAGTATCATTACAACTATTCGCATTGCCAGTAACCAATAAGATATAAGTGCCAGGTGATAGATCATGAAATTCATTTCCATTAATTGGGGGCATTATTTGATCAGCTGAATTTCTCAGCTCAAAAGATTGATTGCCGACGTTAGCTCTAATTATCCCGCCTGTTCCATCACACAATGCTTGTTGCAGACAAGTAACAGATGCCTGACACGGAAAGGAATTATTTTCATTTAGTAATGTTAATGTGCTATAAGAAATATGTTGTTGATCAGTATCATCCGTAACTGTCAGGGTGACAATGATTTCTCCTAGTTCATCATACAGGTGTGCAGGAGGATTTGCTAAATTTGAGGTCGGACTCCCATCTCCAAAATCCCATAGATAAGATAATGGTTGACTTTCTGGATCAAACGAATTTTCTCCGGATAATGTAACTAATAAAGGAGCAATTCCTGTATTAGGATTCATGCTGATTACTGCAGTAGGAGGGAGATTGACTCCGACATTAGGATCTGGAGTCACACAAGGATAACTTGTTCCCATTCTTATTTCATCTATCGTTGCATTATTAGGGATATTGCCAAGATAGGCAGCTACACTTCTAATTACATTATTAGTACCTGTCGATTGACTAATAGATGGACTAGGAATGCCATTATTACCAATGGTACTTGGATTAACATACAAAGAAACTTGGGTATTTCCAGCAACGAAAATTGTTCGAACTACGAATAAAGTAGTTTCATTTATAGCTACTGGAGTTGTACTTAGATGGAAGGTATTATTAAGGAGTAATGTCCAATATCGTTGACCACCATTATTTGAGTCTGTTCCAAAATAACCTACTGCAATCTTTTCCGATGTACAATCCGTGCACCAACCAGTATTGTCATTGTGCATGCTGACAAATATGGTTTGATCATTATCCATGTCTTTGCGTAATGCAAAACTTGTCCACAAGGTATCTCCTGTTAATGTACCAATCCCATTGTTTCCTGACGCGACATAGTCCGAAAATGGTCCATTGTCAGCCGTATTTAATCTTCTTCCCATGGTAAGATAGCTGGTGCCACCAGCGGCTGAATTACCTGCGATAAGTAAATCGTTGTAAGTAAGAGAATTTGCAGAAGTATTATAACCTGGAACCCCTATATCGTCATTCTGTACTGTCCAAGGTTCTTCCCATCCTGTACCACCAGCTTGTCCATTTATGGCTATATTCGGGGTATAATCAAAGCCATCATAAGCGAGATAATTACATTGGCTGGATAAGGAATTAATAGAGCATATAGTAAAGAGTATAAGGAAATATTTCATGCAATTGTGATTTTAATTTAAGCGTAATGAAAGCTTATTTCTCAAACTTGTAAAGGGATACACAATGGTAAGACATTTTTGGAAATAATAAATAAAAATTTGGAAGAAAATCTTTATTAAAATTATAATTTAAACGTTTAAGAGTATTAGAATTTTTACCTTAATTGTAGCATGATGGGTGAGCATTGGACTGATAAAGTCCATAGTAAGCAATGAAGCAGGGGATTATATATAAGCAGCAACTTTTACTTAAAAACAGCATAACGAACTTAATATTGTGATTGAAACTCTAGGCCTTGCAGTCCTAATAGAGCAATATTTATAAATATAACTTAAAAGGACAGCAATTCCTAGAAGTCAGGGGCTAGCAGTGATGATTGTTTAATTATTTATAAGTAAGCATCTACAACTTCAGTTTTCTCCATGGACTTTTTATATTTCTCAAGTATGCGTTTATTTTCCATTATTGATTATTTACTAAAAATTTTAAGAAAAGTAGTATTTAGTTTGTCTAATTGATCGCCTGTCGGATCACTACACCAATTACAATAGTATTTTGCTATCATAGTTCTCGCAGTATGTAGTATCTATATCTAGCCATGCTAAAAATTTTTACGAAAAGTAAAGGGTGTTCTCATTGGTAGTTATTTATTAGGGGTATATAATAATTAAACATATAAAACCAGATGATTGAGCATGTGTTCGATTTTGAAGTGAATTTCCATTACAACATAGCGTTATTACGATAACCCTATTAAATTTCGTGGTAAAATTATCCCGAACGCGTTGGAATTGAAGCCTGACCGCGTTAATAGATTTTTTGAAGTGGGAAATGAATAACGAAATTATGTATTTTTGTTGAATCTAAGATTTGATAGGCGTAAAAATAATGCGGATAATGATTATTACAGATTGGTGCAATTTATTGAGCATGCAATGGCTTTGCAATTGTAAAATTGTATCGTTTAAGATTCTTTTTTTTTGCTTATTTATTTTATTATCGATTGGCAATCTAATCAGCGCGCAATCAAATTTAGCTAACTATCAAAAAGAAACATTTTCTGTTAATGAAGGATTGCCATCTTCAGAAGTTCATGGAGGATTCCAAGATTCAGTCGGTTATCTTTGGTTTACAACTGATCGCGGAGTAGCAAGATATAATGGATATGAGTTTGAACGATTTACCAAGGAAGACGGTCTTCTGGTTAATTCTAACATCCAATTATTTCCTAAAGATCGAACTAGCTATTGGTTAGTTGGGCTTAATGGTGCTATTACAGAATGGAATGGAACCTCCTTCCAGCCTTTTAAATGGAATAATAAATTAAGAACATATACTAGTAAGCATGGGACTTTGAAGTTGATAAAATATGAATCAGGAAAATTAGTAATGTGCTTTGGTTTCGATGGCGGAGTTTGGATGTTTAATATTCTCAATGGTAGTATGGAAAAGTTAAAACCAGATAATATTATAAACTTTCCTCATAAGTATACACCAAATTTTATTGATGAAAAGGTAAGTGATTATGAAATACAACTATTTAAATTCAGTCGATACGGATTTTCTGGGAATACAGCGCTCACCTATAAAAATGTTAGTTCTTTCGTTTTGCAAAATTTAGGGGACACCCTTTTACATCACAGTACTACCGCTTTAATTCGAATGAATCAAGATGGGCAATTTATTGATAGTTTATACTTTGGTCAGGAAAGACTGATTCATTCGCTTAAATTTCTCAATAAGCAATGGTATGTACTTTTAGATGATGAATTAGCAATTATTAATGAAGATAATTTCTCAAAAGTTTCTGTTTTTTCTTTAATGAATGGAAATGCTTTTGCCGATATCTTTACGGACCAGTTTGATATCACTTGGATCAGTACTTTAGATAATGGAATCATAAAATTAAAGGAGACAGCGTTTGAAGAATTAATAATTCCGAATGAGCGCACAAAGAAGGTGAAACTCATGAAAAGCCTAGATAGTGCACTATTAGTATTGGCGGGTGTGCAGTTATACGTAAAAGATTGGAGCTCCAACTTTGTGAAAATTGCTAAGACAACTAGATTGTCTTCCATACAAGCAAGTCAGGACAAATTTTATTTCAATAAGCAAATGGTTAAAGGCAATGGAGAGATTGTAAAGAACCCTATAGCAACGATGTTGCAAAGCAAAAACTTTATTGAAGTCGAAGCTGGCAAATATCTTCAATTTAATACTTATAATGCTATCCTTCACTACAAGGATAAAAAAATAAAATTAAAACATCCTAGGGCCACCGCCCATTTAGTTTTTCATGAAAGCGTTTTAATCGGTACTACTGATGGATTATACCAAATTAATTTTACAGCGGATTCGGCTTATATTGAACCTATTTATAAAGAAAAATTAGATCAGGAGAGAGTTAAAAGCCTTATTACTTATAAAGATTACCTGCTAGTTGCAATGAGCCAATCTATATTATTAATTGATAACACAAATTCATATTGGTTGAATCTACCTTTATTAAATGCTACTATAATCGAAAAATTATATGCCGAAGATGATGGAGTTTTATGGATCGGGACAAACATTGGATTAATAAAATCCAACATTACCATAAATAAAGAGAAAGTATTTATTAAGCATGATAAAACGTTTAATTCAGCTGCGGGTTTGCCTAGTCCATTTATCACAGGGATTGAAAAAGTTGCTGGGGAGCTTTTTATTGGTACTTCAAGTGGCTTATGTAAATATAAAAAAGAAGAAGACCAAAGAGTGCCTTTCGAACTGAAGATTATAATTGATTCTTTAGTCTCTAATAATGGACGACTAGATTATAACAAAGGTCAGGTATTAAAATTGCATGCGGATGAACGTGATTTGCGAGTATATTTAGATCTGTTATCTTTTAATCAATCCAAAAGTGCAACGCCAGTACTTTATAAATTAAAGGAAGAAGGAGGCCTAATAACAACGGGGAAAATTGGCGGTAATTATTTAGAATTATTCTCAATGCAAAAAGGAACATACACCCTTGAAATATTTCAAGAAATTTACAAGCCTACTAATGATAATAAGCTACTTATTGAGTTTGTCATTCGACCTAAGTTTTATGAAACTATTTTGTTCTACATCCTAATGACTTTGTGTAGTGTTGGAATCTTGATATATTTTTGGAGAATGGAACGAAGAAAATTGATTAGGAAAGAAGAAAAGAAGCGTAATATTTTAAAACTTCAAATTGATGCCTTAATTAATAAAATGAATCCTCACTTTACCTTTAATGTGTTAACTAATATTCAAGGTTTTATTTATAAGAAAAATTTCTCTGCTGCTATTTCTTACATTGGACTTTTTTCGCAGATGATGAGAAAATCATTAGAGTATTCCAAATTAGAAACCATTTTATTACAAGATGAAATCGATTTTCTAGAGACATATTTGAAATTGGAACAGATGCGTTTTCCTGACCAACTTAATTATTCAATTGAAGTTGATGATACTATTGATACCTTCAAAATTAACATTCCAACCTTGATTATTCAAACTTTGGTGGAAAACGCGGTCAAACACGGCATCGCAAAGGTAGAGGAGAAGGGAAATGTTACAGTTAATTTTACTGCAAATCAACTCACGGAATTTTTAATAGTAAAAATAACAGATGATGGATATGGGATTGACTTAACTAATTTGCATAAAAAGAAAATGGGAATGGGTTTAGCAATTGTTCAAGAACGCATTATGCTTTTAAAATCTCATTATGGAAGTGATCAAATTTATATTAAGATTGATAACCTAAATCCGGATGCAGTTAGAAAAGGAACCCGTATAGAATTGTGCTTGCCAACTGGTTTTCGCTAATACCTTTTATTAAATATCGAATTTAAGAAAATTCAGCCAACTGTCTTCTATATCTTTTTTGCGACGATAAGCAATTGGTATTCTATCATAGGATTTTAAAGTAACAAATCCACCTCTACCTCTATCCATTTCAGCAATACATTTTATATTGATATAAAACCTTCGATGTGCTAAATATATAGGATATACTAATTGTTCGCTATAATGATTTATGCCCTTGATTGAAAACATAGTTTTTCCATCCAATAATTTGAAAATGCATTGACCTTTTTTCACTTCCACATACATTATATTTTCTAAAGGCAAACTTAGTTGTCTATGTAAACCCTCTATCAGTAGGATAGATTTATCAGATTCATTTGCACTAACTTTGGCGATAAATCTATCGATGGCATTATTAAAATCTGCAACTACTAATGGCTTTAATACATAGTCTAAGGCAGATACCCGAAGCGCCTCAATGGAGTATTCAAGATAACTAGTAATAAAAATAACCTCGTAATTTAGATTACTAGTGGCTTTTAAAATATCAAAGCCAGTACCACCGAGAATTTCAATATCCATAAGTACTAAGTCTGGCCTTTTTTGATTGATTAACGCGACTCCTTGTTTTACAGAACTGGCTGTTCCAACAATAGTAAATGCTGAAAAATTATCCTTAATTAAGGAACCAATAAATTCTCTAGTATTAATTTCATCCTCAATAATTAAAACAGAATAGGTACTGGGAAGGTGTTTATTCATATATGTAAATATAATGTTTTGGCACTTATTGCATTATATATCGCAGTCACAAATTAAATAAAAAAGATCAGTGCTTTGAGCATTTGTAATTTTTCTTAAAACACTGATCTAAAGGGAGCTTTAAATTTAAAGACAATATATTTCGTAAGAGACGCTAGGATTTATTTATTATTCTTAATAAATTATTAGATGAAAATAAATATCAACTACCTTAACGATGAATTTGAACTTGAATTTGATACAGAAATGAAAGCGGGTTTACTCATTGCTCACCTCATTAAATACCTTGAAATACCAGTCCCAGTTTTAAATTTTTATGGAAATGAGATTGTACTACAATTATATTCTATGGGTTATACCGTAGACCTGAAAAAATCATTTAAAGAACAAAATGCATATATAAATTTTAATAAGAGTTTAGGTCTGTATGAAACTGTTCATGTAGACATTGCTGATTTTAATGTAATGATTAGTAATTGTGAAACTAAGCTGACCGACCAAGTAAAAATATCGCGTGTGGAAAATAAATATTCTACATTTAGAGATCAGTTACGCGAGGGACCGGATGCTTATATTAAAATTATCAAACAGAAAAATTTAAGTCGATTCATAAATGAGGCTTTTATAGAAAACGATTACGAAAAATTAAAAACGGACTTTGATCCTAATGGACTTTTTACAAGAAACATAGTTAAGGCTAACTATTTTGTTGATGATAAAAGTTGCGATGAGGAGGCATTACATTCCATTGCAATTATTGTTCAACACACTTTTGATGATGATGCTTGTGATTATTTTGTCACTATGGTTTTCCCCGAAGACAATATCTTTACCATTAATAAGTACGGAAAAGCAGATTTGGGCGATGAGGAGATCAATGACTTGTACGCCAAGTATGGACATCCTTTCTACAGAGTCAAGTTGATAAAACAAGGAGTCGAGGTCGAAGCCGAGTTTGAATCTCTGCGATACAGTCTAGAGCAAAGATTGAAATTATTTAATAGATTATTGGCTAAACTAGAACCTAAAGAAAGGTGGTATATCTTAAATACAGGATCGTGTTTGTTAGCTACACCTGAAGAATACGAGGCCTTAAATAAGTCTAATTTATTGCCACCAGATTCGGCTTATTTTAATCGGTGGGAGTATTAGGAGGAAGACTTAAGACTCAAGACTTAAGAATCAAGACTTAAGACTTTAGACCAAAGACGAGATTGGGGTAGGGCTTTAAATTATTTTAAGATGGGTTTTAAGATATTCCTTGACCTCTCTGGTCGCCTTAATCGGTATTATATTCTTGCATCTTAAAAGATAGATCCTATCGTAATTATTATTATTTGTAAGTTATTAGCTGCCCTATTTTCCCCATATACTTATAAACCTATAAACTCATAAACTTTTTGCTAGTCCGCCAAAATAAACTAAATTGTCATCTTACATCCAGTAATTGAAAGTAACCAATAAACTAGTATAACGGATTGTATGAAAATTTTAAAAAGAATTTTTGCTATAATTTTACCATTATTAATCTGGACTGCCTTTGTCGCATTGGGATTTATAAATGGATTTTTATTAAAACCCATTGCTTCGGAAAATACGACAGAGGCATTTGTTGCGGCTGCAAAACAAAAAATAGAACAAGCCTTCGTTGGTAATTTTGCCATGACCTTAATTGAAAATGGGGAAGTGGCCAACAATTATTTTTATTCTGTTGGCCAGCCAGTGAATGCAAATACCGTCTTTCCTGTTGCGTCTATTAGTAAATGGATAACTTCTGCTGGAATCATGAAATTGGTAGAACAGGGTAAATTGGATTTGGATAAACCTATTGATGATTATCTTACAAGATGGCATCTTCCCGAGAGTGAATTTGACAATAGGCAAGTAAGTATTAGAAAACTACTTTCCCATTCATCTGGTTCAGTTGACGATCTAGGTTATGCTGGTTTTGACCTTAACAAAAATCCACAAACTATTGAAGCGTCTTTAATCAAAGCAGCAGATGCTCCTCATTCTGACGGGGTTGCCAAAATAGGTTTTAAGCCAGGGAGTAGGTATATGTATTCCGGAGCAGGATATACCATTTTACAATTAATAATTGAAGAAGTTTCTGGACAATCGTTTCAAGATTTTATGGATAGCGAAATATTCCAGCCTTTAGGAATGAAAAACTCTACTTTCCAACCTTTTAAAAATTCAAATATTCAGACAGCTGCAATTTATAAGGATGATAATTCTATTAGAGAAGCCAAACAATTTACTGCCTTAGCTGCCGCTGGTCTTTATACGTCAACTGCAGATTTAAGTTTATTTTTGAAAGCAAACGTTTCAGCCAATAAAATCCTATCTCTCAAAACCATTCAAGAAATGAGTGAAGCCAATACTTTTATCAATGATATTGGAATTTATGGTTTAGGGCCGTATTTGTATAGCCAAAATGATCAGAATTCTAAAATAATAGGACACGATGGAAGTGGAAATAATGCAATCAACACTTCCGCAAGAATTAATCTACAATCCAAAGACGGTATTATCATTTTAGAAACTGGAAATCATAATATCGCTTCCAACCTTGCAGACGAATGGATGTTTTGGAAAGCCGGAATAGCGGATTATGTGGTGATGACTAGAAATAAATCATATCTCTTAAAGATGTTGATTATTGGATATTTAGTTATTGTCGGGTTTTTGATTTTTGTTTTTAGAAGGCGCAAGAATTTTGGTTAGATGGTAACATAAATGTAAAAGTGAATTCGATACATTTTGACATTTATATAATAAGTAACTTAACTCACAATGATAAACATCTTTCCAATCAATCCTTCAATCTATCCTCAGCAGTTCAATTCATCTGGCTTTTCATCTCTCTAACTTCTTGTAACAGCTGTTTAAACTGATCTTTTAGTTCGGCATTTTCTTTTTTTAGTGCTTCTATAACAGCTTGCTGCTCCTGGACTGACTTGACCAACGGAACGACAAAAGCTGCGTAGTCTAAACCGTAAAAATCTTCCTTGGATTGGGGAGCATAAACCCCATGAAAATCTGCGCCGGTCGTTTGCACTAATGCCTCCACCTCCTGTGCGATAAAGCCAACTTGTCGTTTGCTGGATTTAGTTTTTAAACTAGCATCTAAAAAGGATTCTCTTTGCTCACCAAGTAGCTCAGCAACCTGGGGATAATCAATCGTATATGATACCGGGCGAAGTTGGGTAATAAAATCCAATCCTACGACGGATTCACTCACTTGTTTTTTTAAATTGTCCATCCGATAAATTGGTCCAACCTGCATATCCTCCAATACTAGTAACACTTGCACTACCTATACGGACTTGGTTACTTGCTGTTGCAGTGGTGTTTGCTCCTAATGCTGTGGCATTAACATTTGCCGCACCGACAGAGGTAGAATACCCAATAGCAGTGTTGTTAATACCTGATATATTCGTTGCACCTGCAAAAGTGCCTGAAAACACATTATTATGCCCAGTTTCATTGGCAACGCCTGCGTCTCTACCATTAAAAACATTGAAGTTCCCTTCTGTATTGGCATAGCCTGCTTGGTAACCACTAAATACATTTTGTGCTCCACTTATATTGTTATAGCCGGCCTCAAAACCAATAAATGAATTGGAATTCCCACTTGTATTGAGGTAGCCTGCGGTTACACCTATAAAAACATTTAACTGCCCTTGTATATTTGAGTAGCCTGCTTGACGACCTGTAAATATATTATTGGATCCTGTTTCATTGTTGTAACCTGCCTGATAACCTGTAAATACATTCTGGGAGCCTGTTTTATTTTCGTGACCGGCCTGATTACCTGTAAATACGTTTTGGGACCCTGTTTCATTATCGGAACCTGCCTCATTACCCGTAAAAACATTTCCTTCACCTTCCGTATTTTGTAGCCCTGACCGATTGCCACTAAAGACATTGCTATTACCCGTCGTATTGAAAGCACCCGATTCATAACCATTAAATACATTCTGGTATCCTTCCGTATTGTAATAACCCGACCTCCATCCACTAAATATATTGCTGTGCCCAGTTGTATTGAAATGACCCGATTCATGACCATGAAAAACATTCCTAGTCCCTTCTGTATTGCTATAACCTGATCTATAACCACTAAAGTCATTTTCAAACCCTATTGTATTATTATACCCAGATTCATGGCCATAAAAAACATTTCGATCACCTGTTGTATTATTATACCCAGATTCAGCACCACTAAAAACATTCTCTTTTCCATCTGTATTGAAGTAACCTGCTAGATTACCTATAAATACATTATTATTTGTTACTGTATTAGAGTAACCTGCTTTATTGCCAATAAAAATGTTTGAGTTACCTACTGAGTTGTTGTACCCTGCAGAATTTCCGACGAAAACATTCCCACCACCTGTTGAATTAACTAATCCTGTTTGATTGCCCAAGAATGTATTTTCAGTCCCTGAAGTGTTTTGCGATCCACTACTAGTACCAATAAACATATTATAACTTGCACTGTTTTTATATCCCGCTTGATAACCAATTAGGATGTTGTTGGATAAATTACCCGATGCAGCCCCTCCCGCTTCGGAGCCAATAATCGTATTAAAAGAGGAAGTGCCTGCATTTTTCCCTGCATCTGTTCCAATTTGTACGGTTCCTACAGCGTCATTTAAAAGGCTTCCTGCACCGATTCCAATCAGCGTAGTGTTATTACCAGGATCTACTGTGCTTCCCAGGTTTAAAGAGTTTGCAGAAGCAAAGCCATCAGAGAGATCATTGATCTGCTCAGCTGGCGCAAATAAAACGCCATATTTATAGAGTTGTCCGTTAAAATTGATGTCTCCTTCTACGTCTAGCTTTTTAGTAGGATTTGGGTTTCCTATTCCTACCTGAGCATCTTTAACTATCAAACCATCGAGTTGATCTGGTCCTATGGTAAATGTCCAAGTATCGGCAAAGGCATGTCCCGTTGTGTTTGCCCAGCTGATGGTTATACCATTAGTGAGCATGATAGGGGAAGTGGACATTTGAAGTCCGGTACCACTACCTCCAAAGGGAATATTATTCGTCCAATCAAACAGATTCGGGTCCGGTCCAGCATTGTTTACTGAGATCGTATATATAATTTCTGTTGTACCGGTAAAACCTGAATAATCTACACTGAGATCGTTTATCCCAGTGCCAGAAAAATTTATGCCTTGAAATACAAATGGACTGGTGACATGAAATTCGCCGGCAGGTGTAGTCGTGTTGATGCCTACTTTTTGACCAAATGAATTTAAACAAAGGGATAATCCAATAAGGCTTAGCAATAGATATTTCATGCGTCTCAATTTTCGGATGGTGAAGTAAAACATGGAAGATACTACTTGGTGCTGATACTATTTGCGACACTTATTGTACGGCTGGATTTTCGATTAATCGGTATTAGTCACTTATTAAACGGTTTTGAAATGGAGGATTTGTGATTTGGCTGACAGCAAGAGGTCTGGAGACCTTTGCCTGAATTGTTTAGAAATCCCCTTCAGACGAAGGTCTCTGTGCTTCTCGCCTTGCCCAAATGTCTCGATTTATTATTAACTTAGAAACCTAGCCTTTAATTTAATTAAAACACATTATGAAAAAATACCAATACAAAGTTATTGAAGTAAAAGAAAAAGGTTTCTTCGTTGCTAAATTTAGCCTCGCTGATTTAGAGGATCAATTAAATGGTCAAGGAGAAGTAGGATGGGAGTTGGTTAGCTCTTATTCAATGGATTTAGATAATAATGGTAAGAAAGAAGTGGTTTTGATTTTTAAAAAGGAAGTATTGGCTTAAGCATTTTAAATGGTGAAATAAATCTTGCCGTAGGGGCGCGATTCATCGCGCGTAACCTTTATTCTAAAACATTATAGGAAGTCATTTTGCAATATCAAAATTTAGACTTACCTTAATTTATTAGAACAAACTATTTAAATTGATGAAAAAATATTGCTCGAATTGCAATAGCACACCAGATCCAAAATTCAGTTTTTGTCCCGACTGTGGAAAGAAATTAGAAGAAGTACTTAGTCCTACTAAAGTTAACACCAAAAATAATATAAGTCCTGAAGAAGAAGATGAATTAATTATTAGGATTATCTGCCCAAATTGTGAAGTTCAAAATATGTTTGAGCTTGAACCCAATCAAAGTAACTATCATTTAACATGTTTTAAATGTAATAACAACTATCGCACTCGGATTGCTAAAGTAAGAAGCAAAAGGTCAAAGAAATCTAAAGATAATGCAGATCACGAATGTCGGGAATTCAATATTCGGATTATAGAATTAAATGGTAGTGAAGATCTAATTAGATTTATGAATTACAATGATGAAGATATCGATTTAAAAGCAAAGGATTGGGTGGTGGTTTCTTACGATAAGAAAAATAAATTACGAATTGTTCAGAATTCAACGATTAGTCAATATTTAAAAATAGATGATGGAAATTTTGTGAAAGGTTGTATGGGAATAGTAAATGGTATTGGTGCATTAATTATATTTGGCATAGGTTATGTAATCTTTAGTATAATTGGATGTTGAGGTTTGTGATTTTCATTAGCTGAAAAATAACTTCCTTATACTTCCAAAGCAATCAAGAAAAACTTAGAAATGCGATTGTGAATTAACATTTTATACTTATGAATTTTTATAAATTTTTTTCATTACTTCTTTTTTTGCTATCAAGTATTTTTTCTATTTGTCAAACATCTGAACAAATGGATCAGCAAATTATAGATTTGAAAAAAACAAGACACAGGATTCAAAATAAAATCCAGCGTGAGATGGACAGTATTACAAATTTAAGCGAAAAAATAATCGAACTTGAGTATGAAATTTTGAAATTTAAAGAACTAGAAGCATCAAAAAATGGTGTACTATCTAAGCTAGCAAGTATTGAAGGAAAACTATTTACAAAGCCTGGAAATTATGGAATACTCTTGATTGAGACTGAACCTGACGTTGAAGTATTGGTTTTAAAAAGAAGTGGGATTTGGTTCCAGATCAATTATAGAGGGATTGTAGGTTGGATAAGCGGATTTTGGGTAGAAAATTTAGCAGACATAACTGTCCCAGAGGATAATACTGTCTATAAAGAAAATACTTTTTATAAAGGCTCGGGATTCAGCAATAGTAATTATAAATCTCTTAAGATGCCAACTAATTCTATGTCAATAGACAATTCACCTATTCGATTTTCGTCAAGTAGTTCAACCACTGAATGTGCAACCACAAGATGCTCAGGTACAACCCAAAAAGGCAATAGATGTAAAAGGCGAACAACTAATTGTTCTGGTAGATGCTGGCAACATTGAAAATTGGATGAAGATAAATTTTTTAATTTAATTAACGTACCATAACTGTACTACCATCCAGTCAAAGGTCTCCATACCTCTTGACTTGCCTTTAAAATCTCCTTCTAACCTAGTCTCCTTACCTTACGTCTCACGTCTGCTAAGAAAACCTTTAATTAACATCCTATTTTACCCTCATTTAAATAACAATACTCCTTTCCCTTTCAAGGGAAAGGTGGCCGACGTAGGAGGTCGGATAGGGTCGATCGGGCAAGTGGAATTTTGGATTATCTGTACCTCACGACTTGCCTCCGTAACGCCATTCAGTCGAAGGTCTCCGTACCTCTCGACCTACGCGAATCAACATAACAAAAAACCAAGGCCCTTCGGGCCTCGGCAGCTTACAACTATAAATTTATTTAAATATTTCTCTTTGAATACTTCCCAAACCGCCATCCATTCAAGAGTCTCCGTTCCTCTTGACTTGCCTCCGAATCACCATCCAATCAAAGGTCTCCAGACCTCTTGACTTGCCTCCCAAATCACCATCCAGTCAAAGGTCTCCGTACCTCTTGACTTGCCTCCCAAATCACCATCCAGTCAAAGGTCTCCGTACCTCTTGACTTGCCTCCGCTAGCCTCCCTCCGCAATCCTTTCCTCAATCACCTTTATCTTATCAATCCCATGCGTATTCTCCGCATTCATCTCCACTGACCGTTTGTAAAACTCAATCGCTTTCGCCAATTCTCCTTTCGTTTCATAACCTTCTCCTAGCGAATCATAGACATTCCAAGAGTCCGGATTTTCCTTTACATTCAATTTGAAAATTTCTATGGCGGTGGTGATTTTATTGTTGTTTAAAAATTCATAACCAAGGGCGTTCATTACATTCTCTAATCCCAGATCAGGTTGTTGACGAGTAATCGAAGCGTAGTGGGAGAGACCTTCGCTTGCATTATTATTAAAAGCTTCATAAAGATCCATTTCTGCAATGGTGTTCGGTTCGTTTAGCCCAACATCTGCAGCAGCTAATAATCTGCGCATATCTTCCTGCATGGAATGATAAACTGCACCGCCATTCGTTAACCAAACTATACTGACTTCTTCCTCTGGAAAATAACGAACTCCCGTAGCAATGCCGCCCGTAAAGCCATAACCTGTTTTTCCATCCAATTGATATTTGCCCCAGCCATGTCCAAAGATAAAATCATCTTTATATTCAAATTCAGACCACATCAAATTTCGGGTTTCTCGCTTTAAGAATTTATCATTTCTCAAGTCTTCGGTCCATTGCATAAAAACGCCAAGCGTCATGTTTAAGCCATTGCCCGACCAAGCTTCTTCATCATATTCGTAATGATCTTGAATCATTCTAGTACGATCCTTACTAGGCGCATATTTAGTAGCACGATTTTTTATAATGTCTGACGCATTTGAAGAAAAAATGGTTTCAGGGCTTCCTCCATTAAATTGCTGATCCATTACAAATTGACCAAAAGATTGACCGCTCACTTTCTCTAAAATCTGTTGCAGTAACCAAAAGTTAGTTTGATTATACACAAAGGTCAATCCAGGCTCAGAAACAATCGGCATCGTATAGACTTCTGTACTTAGTTTGTTTTTTTCTAATTTGGCTACATCTGCCAAACCAGAAGAATGGCTTAATAGATGCTTGATCTTAACGGGTGCCCATGCATCAGGCAAATGATCCAGATATGATTTTGCTGATTCTTCCAAATCTAATTTTCCATCTTCCACCAATTTAAAGAAAGCAGTCGCGGCCATTAATTTAGTACATGAATAAACGGAGAAAAGAGTATTTTCAGATGCTGGTACTTCATGCTGCACATGAGCATAACCATAATAATTCTCATGGATGATTTTCCCATCTTTCATGATGCCTACTGCGGCTCCGGGAATTTGATAACGTTCCATTATCTGCGCCACTTTTTCATCTACATTTGGAATGTTCGCATTACTTTGCGCATTACTATTTGTAGTAAGGGAAAGGCAAAGGACGATCAGGGAGCACAAGCTCCAAATTAGGTTTTTCATTGCTTAATGATTTATAGGTTATTGATTGGAAAGTTCCAAGTTCCGAGTCCCAAGTTCCGAGACTCTTTTCGAAATTGAATAAAATTAATTTTTATTGATATTGATGCCTAGTTGTGGCACCTCTTTCGCCAAAGGTGTCCCCACCTCTGGCTTTCCTGCTTACTTCTGATTAGCCCTCAACAAAACATCTCCATTACGCGTCTTTATCTTTATATTATTTGACGAACCGCCGTTGAGTTCCATAAAGGTCCAGCTGTCTACATAGACTTTATAAACTTCCCCATCGCCTTTAGTGGTTGGCTTGTTCTTATCCGTTATTACTTTTAAGTCAAGATCGCTTAATATTTCTCCCATTTCAGTTTTAACTTTAAACTGACTTTTATAACTAGGAGGGACGCTAATGGAAATATCTCCATTGTAATTTTCGAAAGACATTTCACCATCTATAGGCATCTCTTTGAATTTGATAGTAATATCTCCGTTATAGGTAGATGCTCTAGCTATGCCACCAATATCTTCTGCTTTGATGGCACCATTATAACTTTCTAGATTAATCTCTCCAGTTACATTAGCAACATATAAGTTTCCACCATTGTAATTTTCTACATCGATATTCATAGTTTTAGGTACTTCAATTTTTATCAGCATAGGTTCTGCTCCCATTCGATTGTTCTCAATATTCACCTGATTATATTGCTCCGTAATTTCCAACTTAAAATTGTTACTTTGAATTTTTCGTAAACCATCCCGGTTGTCACTTTTAGATTTTCCAAAGTCTTTCAATTTAATTTTTAATTGATCTCCAAGCTGCTGTCCTAATTTCTCGGCCCAACTAGATTCCCAATATTCATCCTCATCAAATCCTTCTGCACTTGAATAGCTAATGCCAATATCTTTTCTATCTGTACCGATTACAATGATACTTCCATTCTTAATATCTACTTCCAAGAATCCAATCTCATTAGGTTTAGAAAGTGGAACCACTAAATTTTGTGCTTCTTGTGCGGAAACCATGGTTCCGATTATTAGTAGTAAAATTAAGCTAAGGATAGTATTTATAAATTTTTTCATAACGCTTATTTGTTAATTTTTACAATGGCATCGCCATTAAAAGTTTCAAAACTCAAGGCCACATCTCCATCACCTACTTGTATAAATTTCTCTTCGCCAATTTTGATTTTGAATTTCTTTTTATCAGATACTGTTTTAATTTTTGCTGGTAATATTATTAAGTTTTCAATGTTGGTATAAAAATCTCCATTGAACGAATTAAAGGCAAACTGAGCATCTAATCCTTTCATTAGGTTGACATTTAAATCGCCATTCAAAGTGTAAAACTTTCCCGCTTTTTTAGGGTTACTTACAAAGTCTACGTCCACTTCTCCATTGATAGTATGAACGCGTCTCACTTCTCTAGCTCCTTTAATTGCAATGGATCCGTTTATATTATAGGCATAGATTTCATTATCCATTTTGGAAATGTTAATGTCCCCATCATTAATCGTGGATACTTTTAATATTTTGTTTGAAGGCATACTTATTTTAAAATCTATGTGTATTGGCTCTTCATTATAATTACAATTCTTTGGACGAAGATTCCCTGGAAAGGATTTATCGAAATCCCATGAACCTGGATCATATAAATTGTCATGTTCCACCACTACATACAAACTGTCGTTCAACATTTCAAAATGGGCTTGGTAGGATTTGCTACCACGATTAGAAATCTCATACTCAATTAATACTTGATTACTATTGTTAGAGGTCACTTCAATGTCCCCTGAGATATTCGATACCATCACTGCTGCAACTTTGGTCGCGTCAAAGCTTTTAGAATGCTGGCAAAATAAGATGCTTGGCAACAAGCATAAATAAATAATACTTTTAAAAATTTTCATTGTTCAAATTTTAAACGTTTTTAAATTAGGTTCAATTTGCTCAATGACTTCTACCGGTAAATCGTCATTATATAATTTCCTGAATTGCTCCAAGGTTATTTTTTCTCCTATAATGGTTAATGCCTCTGATAAAAATTGTAATACCATTGGCGAGTCTTGCGAGCGAATAGCATCTATCAATCCTTTCCTCACCAAAGCCTTGTCTGCATATTTCAAAAGACTTTCAATCGCTGCTATTCTTACATTTGTACTCTTGTCATAGTTGAGTGACAAGAACAATAATCGTATAATTTGTTCCTCTTGCGCTTCACTCTCCGTAATTTGATTCACTGCATTAATTCTATTATGAGTAGATAATGGATCGTTTAAATCTTTTACTAAAAGCTCATTAGCCCTCTCCGAATTGTCCGCGGGTTGTGTAATGGCATAAGCTCTTTGATTAGACATTTGATAATTTTTTCCTAATAAAAAACCACAGCATAATAATAAAGCAGGTAATGCCCATTTGATACCTAAAGGTAAATTCGCAAACCAACCAAATGTGGGTTTTGCTTTTGGTTTTGCTGCCTCCATTTCTTCCGCCAACATCTTATGAAAATTTTCATCCATTTGGGAAGAAGGTGCATCTTCATTTATTTCAGCCGCAAAAATTTCATAAGACTCTAATTGTTCCAAGTCCAATTCTCCATTTTGAAAGAAAGTTTCCAACTGCAATGCTTCCGCTTCAGATAAAGTTCCGAGGTTGAATTTTTGAATTAATGTTTGCTTTAAATTTTCCATATTAAAAACTTTCTTTGACCTGGCAATAATGGTTTTGTAACTCTCGAATAGCTCTAAATACTTTTGACTTCACTACAGATTCTTTTAAATTTAAAATCTCTGCCACCTCTCTATATTTTTTACCATTCAATTTGATCAAGATTAATAACTCTCTTTTTTCAGGGCTTAAATGTTTCAATGCGCGCTTTAAAAATTCAGATCGCTCGTATTGAACAATATTCGTATCTGCTTGCGTACCTTCTACAAATTTATGTTCATGATTTCCAATATCTTCCATCTTCACTTTCCGTTTTTTAAATTCATCTTTCATAGCATTTCTTGCAATGGTGAAAATCCAGGCTTTAAAGTGGCTATCATCCCTAAAGTTGTGTTTATATTTCATCATTTTATAGAAAGTAATCTGCACCAAATCCTCACTTAGATTTTTGTCTCTTGTTTGATTGTAGAAAAAGCTAAATAGAATTTTCTTATACCTTTCAAACAATAATCCTGCGAAGTTTAGTTGGCCTTCCCGGACTTTAATCATTATATTTTCGTCGTCGTAGATACTCAATTTTGATGGTTGTAATAGGGTAGACTGCCAATCTTTAAATTAGTTGCCTTTTTCTTAATTAAAGTTTAAATTTTCTTCAAGATAATCATTTTCATTCATTACTTTTTCTACGAATTATTTGCTTAATTTAATGAATTAGAGCATTTTATGCTCCGAAGCTAAATATTTAATTTAATTCTTATATTTTTATTAAAAAAGTTGATGAACCTTAAAATAAGATCCCTTTTTCATCCCGTTCAGCCTTCGGTGCGCGCTACAGGTGATGGTGTTCTTTATCGAGAGATTATTCCTTCAGAAGCATTACAGCCATATATATATTGTTATTGGCAATTGAATTCCACCAAAACTTTAGCTCAGCCATTCGCCTACAAAGTAGTTTCTGATGCCTGTATTGATATTTTTTTTAACTTAAATAATCCTGCCGAGAGTTTCGTAATGGGGTTTAGCAAATCCTTTGTTTCCTTTCCCATCGGCACCGACTTCAATTATGTCGGCATTCGTTTTCTACCTGCCATGTTTCCCTTATGGTTTGATATTTCCGCAAAGGATCTTGTTAACCGCTTTGATCATTTGCATAATCATTTGCCCGCTTTCGCGGAATATTTGATTTCGGAAACCGAGCCAAAACATACCCTAAATGATCTTAAATCTTCCTTCGATCCATATTTAGAAAACATTCTATCCAAAACCGATTTAAAATTTGACGAACGTTTCTTCAATGCATTAAACCTCATATTAGCAAAAAAAGGGAACCTCGGCGTCTCATCCGATTTGGTAGTCGGCCTCAGCCCTCGACAATTACGCAGAATCTTTCAACACTACATAGGCGTCTCAGCAAAGTCTTTCGCCAAGGTAGTTCGCTTCCAACATATCCTTAATGCAAAGCCATCCATGCAAAGCCTCCGAAAAAGCAAACTCTTCTATGATGGCTTCTTTGACCAAGCCCATTTTATCAAAGATTTTAAGCAGTTTTATGGAGTTACGCCAAGTCAAGCATGGAGAAACTCTTGAAGAGTTCCGAGTTCCGAGTTCCGAAGTGCAAAAATTCCGAGCAGCATATGAATTTCTCTTTTACATTTCATCATCTTTTAGAAATTCCTTCTCTTCGCGAGAGAAGGGTGGCCGACGAAAGAGGTCGGGATGAGTTGGTATCGTCAAGTTCAATTTTTTCATCCCCTTACTTTTACATTTAAAAAAAAGCCCCGCTAGGGGCTCCTAAAAAATCTTAAGTCTTAAGTCTTGTGTTGTCTCATGGAATAGGTTGACATAAAAAAATGTGGAAAACTTATTAAATTTAGAATTATGACCACAGAAGAAAGAAGGAGAAGACGATTTAGTGAATCTTTTCGAAAAGAACAAGTAGCGTTGATTGAATCAGGAAAAGCTACGGTAAAAGAAGTATCTCGGCTTTATGAAGTCAAAGTCCAAAATGTAAAAAACTGGATAAAGAAATATGGGATCAAAGGCATGCCAGAGACAATAATAATTACGAATAGTAAGGATTATAATCGACTTAGAGAATTAGAGAAAGAGATAAAACATCTGAAGGAAATAATAGGAGACCAACGGGTAACTATAATATCCCAGGAACACACGATTATGCTAGCAAAGGAAAGAATAGGAAATGATTTCGAAAAAAAATAAAATGCTCACTACTAATGTCAATCCACTCAAGTATTCAAGATCATGAGTTTCCAATGGAAAGATTTTATACCTACTTTGATGTAACACGTCAGGGGTACGCTAAAATGAAAACTAAATTCAAGAATCAAAGTGAATTGATGAAAAAAGTGGTTAGAGAGATTGAGAACTATAGGAGCAAGATTGATAGAAGAGCTGGGAGCAGAACCTTATATCATAATCTAACCATAAAAGAAAAGTATAGGATAGGAGTTACAAAATTTGAACAGCTTGTAAAAGAATGGGGATTAAGCTTGGCACCAATGCGTGTTAAAGTAGTTACGACCCAGTCATGTTTGCAAAGTTGGAATTATACAAATTTGAGTAATGGCTTGACTCTCAAGGATATTAATCAATTAGTAGTGGGCGATATAACGTATGTAAGCATATTAGAAAAACGTTATTTTTTATTTTGTTTGATAGATGTTTTTTCATCTCGAATAGTTGGTCATCATATAGGTAAAAGAATGCGAGCAAAAGAAGCTGTACAAGCATTAAAGGTATGTATTAAACTTCGAGGAGAGAATCAATTGAAAAATTTCATTCATCATACAGACGGAGGAAGGCAGTATTTTTCAAAAGCATATCAATTGATAATAAAAGAAACTTTAGATGCAAGAATAAGTGTTGCCGAAAATTGTTTAGCTAATGCATATGCAGAACAGAGAAATAGTATTTTTAAAACACCATCTTATACCAACAATAAATTTGAGTAAAATTACGAAGATCGAAAAAGAAATAAAAAGGATTATTTATAATTATAATCACAAACGAAAACAGAAAGCACTAGGCTGGTTGACTCCTGTAGAATTTGAATTAAAATTAAAACAAGAAAACTTCAATCCGAAATTAGTTTTGCATGATCATCATAAAAATGTACCTTCAAAACGAATTGGG
>Ga0114957_1000861_pt1 | contig 36505 bp, 27 predicted proteins | sample BantaG_FD_87175 | JGI IMG/M metagenome (GOLD analysis project Ga0114957, IMG submission 87175) | Marine algal microbial communities from Bantry Bay, Ireland - BantryBay_4 metaG | ecosystem: Host-associated > Algae > Red algae > Unclassified | place: Bantry Bay, Ireland | collected 2014-11-21
AATCAAATGAATATTCTGTTACAGATAGAAGATTAAGGAATGGTGGAGCTTGGTGTGTGGGCTGAAATAAAAAAGCCCAAGTTGAAAACAACTTGAGCTTTTTACTTTGTAGCGGGGACAGGACTTGAACCTGTGACCTTCGGGTTATGAGCCCGACGAGCTACCAACTGCTCCACCCCGCGATGTTGGATGGCAAAGATACGACTATTGTAGACATTAGCAAGAATTTTTAAAAAGGTTTATTTTTTGGTTCGGGCATAAAAAAAGACCACCTGGTTTACCAAGTGGTCTTTTTATAATTTATATTATTTACTATAACCTAGCTTTTGCCTTTAAGTCACTACCATCTTGTATAGCTCCGAAATCAAAGTTAAGAGAAAAACGAAGTGTATTATCTAGTGGACTTCTTTGTGAATTAGTTGGTATCAAATAAGAGAAGTTTAATCCGAAAATATTGTATTTTAAACCAAGGCCTAAAGTGAAATATTTTCTATTTCCCTTAGTCAAATCCTCACCATAGTATCCAGCACGGATTGCAAACTGCTGATCATACCAGTATTCCACACCTAAAGAGTAATTGATTTCTCTGATTTCCTCACTAAAGCCATCTGGTGCATCACCAAAAGAATTGAAAATAGAACCCACTACGCCTTGCTCCTTGTAATCCAGAACATCAGGATCACCACCAGCTGCACAATCTGCACCATCCAAACAAGGCGTTGGAACTAGTAACTTATTAAAGTCTGCTAAAAAAGTAAGTTGATTATATTGATCCAAATCAAGTTTGTAACCAGCACCGATTCCTAAATTTGCAGGCAGAAAATCTTTGTTTACACTTTCTGTGTAAGATATTTTGGTACCAATATTTGTTATTGCAGCACCAATAGTCAGTTCACTATCGCCATTTTGTAAATCTATCGGTGTAATATAAGTAAGAGAGATGTCCGCTGCTCCAGCTGTAGCTGGCTTAATCTGAACGTTCTGTATTGCTTGTCCAGAAGCTAAGTTTGAATAGATAAACTTAGCTGTTAATCCAACAGAGAGTTTTTCTGACAGTTTTCTTGTGTATGCACCAGCCAATTCGAATTCGTTTGGATTTCCTTCTCCAATATCACCTCCATTGATATCTTTAAATTGAATACTACCTAATCTAAAATATTTCAAACTAAAGCCTACGGTTGAAAGATCATTGACCCTCTTGTATCCAGATAAATAAGCCATATATACATCATTGAGTCCAAGGGATCTCAACCAAGGGGTATAGGTAACAGATAAGCCAAGGTCCTCCTCAGCAAATGCTAATTTTGATGCATTGAAATACATTGCACTAGGGTCAGCAGAAATTGCCAAACCTGCATCTCCAAGACCAGCTGCTCTGGCATCTGGAATTATTCTGAGGAAAGGCATAGCAGTGATTAATGTGTTCACACATGGGCCACCGTTCAAACCTTCATATTCTCCTGTACCTACGTTAAAGACACATTGTGCTTGAACATCGCTAGCAAAAAAAGCTAAGCAGAGGAGGGTAGTTATTAGTATATTCTTCATTCGTATAAGTCTTCAGTCTCTTATTTAATCAAAAATCATGCAAAAATAATAAAAACAGCCACAGCTGAGTATTTTGGAAGTGTTATCGGTAGGTATTCCGAACATAAACGACCTTACTTCTAGTTTTATTTTAGGATAACTAATTTTTCAAACTCACTTTCAGAGGCACTAATGTTATCACTTTCAATAGGAGAGGCCTTTATCTTATATAGGTACACTCCACGAGCTAAATCTCCTCCAAAATCATCTTTTCCGTCCCAATTTATTTTATTAACTCTATTTCCGTCAGAAATTGCCTCTGTTTTTATTGATTTCACCAATTTACCAGACACGGTGAAAATTCTCACTTGTATGTCTAATACTTGTCCAGGAAGGTTATGCTCAAACATGAATTGTGTATTGGTAGTGAATGGATTAGGGTAGTTTAATACATGATCCAAAGCTAAAGATTGATTATCTGCAACTATGAATTCAGTAAACCCTTCAGCAGAATTGTTAGCTACATCCCATGCCTTTACTTTTATCTCATGTCTTCCGTTTTCCAAATCAAATAGAGGAAATCGCACTGTTCCTTGCGTAAAATCGTCGAGTTTTGCCTCATAGAAGTCATTTAACGAAAATGCTTGACTATTATCTTGGTCTAAAGTACCCGTCAAATCGTGTCCTATACTTGAGCCTGCAACATTTATTCCTAAATTGTCAGATAATTTCACCAACAATATGGGGTCAGGAGTGGTAGTACCTCCTAATACAAAGTTGAAGTTGTCCATGAATACCTCAACTTTTGGCGGCTCATTATCTACAATACCGTCCGGATTAGTACCACCTACTATAAATCCAGTAAAGAATCCCGTTGCATCCGTGGAGCTCTCGTCCGTCGCATAATAGCTTATTTTACCTTGGCCAAAATCATAATTAATATCTTTAGGAACGACGAATTCAATTGAAAATTGACCATTTGTAACACTAGCAACTCCAGAAAAAATTAAATTCTTTTGGCTTTTAAAGGTTCTGTAAACACTACCTCTATTCCCTGGATCATTTACCAGCGTAGGAATATCTTCAACTTTGTCAAAAATTTTGACATAGACTTTTCCATTAAAGTTGCTAAGTAGCTCATCATTTTGACTGGTTACTTGACCCGAGATCTTGACTCTATCTAGTGCATGAATGGTATCTCTTATGACTGTGTCAACTGGATTTTCATTGATACTTATGGTTTGGACTTGGTGCTGAGGAATAGCGATACGCATAGCAGGATCACCAATAAGCGCAAACTTTCTTGTGTTTTCATTATTGTTGCCTTGCGCATTTTTCCCATCTATCATAATATCTCCAAAGGGCGGGGTCTTACCGTCTACTTTAATAAAAACTCTGTCGAATACACTACTCGCTAATTTTTCATTACTGCTTGCATATACTGCACGCACAGTAGTCATTAGACCAATAGCACCTCCATTTGGATTAAGGAAGCATCTTTCTCCAGCTGTAACAAACGAAGCATCATCAAAACCCGTAAATGAGCAGGTCGCGGTAACCATTAGTGGTTGCTTATCAGTATTAGACCAAGCAGCGATATCACTTAAATCTAAAAACCTTTCTTGCGCCCAGCCCTTTGAACCACCGTGGCCCAAGTAATTTACCAGCAAGGCACCTTGGAACATAACTTTATTAATCTCTTCTGTCATCTTTGGGTACTTTTCACCCCCAGGAGTTGAGACTTGAACATAGGAATCTGCGTACAGCTTGTTTATATTGTACTGTGGATAGTCATTTCTGATAGTCTCAGCAATTCCATCTGCATCATTTAAATGGGTATTCCTATCTTCATCATCTGCAATAAATGTAATATCATTTCTCCAATTGCCAAGTTGTGCTGAGCTTGTTTCGTAGTTAATTATTTTGTTTACTACTAGTTGAGCTTCCGAGCTTGTTTTCACGGGCAGACGACCTACTGCGATTTCCAACCCACCAAATATATTTCCTCCTTCATCATCGTCTAGTAAAGCATAGTAGTCGTCCATAGGATATGAGTAGATTGGGTTTAAAGAGTCTTCTTGATACACTGGAAGAAAGTCGCTCTTAATAGAGATGTCAGAGTAGCGACCTCTTGAGTCAAAGGAACCGTCCCCCATTAATACTAAATATTTAAAATCGGAATCTCTTGAATAAATCATCCTACAGAAATCCTTAATAGCCGTTGGATCTTTTTTTCCAGATGAAAACTCATTGTATATATCATCCACCAATATAGCTTCAACATCAAATTGGTTAAAAGAACGACGGTGATCTGCCAATTCATTCGCTTGTGCTTCAAACTCTGATGGATAAATAATAATTACGTCCGCATCTTGTATATCATGCAAATTTTGATTTTCAATCTGCTCTATGAATTCTGGCTGTCGATTGACATTTGAATAGTCGAAAGCAATCAAATTCTGTAACGTATTCGTATTTAAACCAAAGCTAATGTTACCCGTTGAGATTCCACCAAGGTTTATGTTTTTCGCGTTAGTAGGATTAGTGATATTCCAAACTCTAGTGTCATTCACATTCGATCTTAGATTGAAAGTAGTGCTAGGATTCTGCAGCGAATTGAAATCTCTGAAAGTAAGCTCTCCTTCCTCTAAGATTAATTGACATCTTGCATTTACAGTGATATAATCTAACCAACCAGAACTAGCAAATGCGATATTTTCGTATTCTATGCTAAGCGTATTGTTATCTTCAGTTAGCATTACGGATTTCAAGAAGTTCACTCTCGTTGCGTGAGGCCTTTCTATATCACTTGTAGAAACTTTACCTATCGAAGGGCTTGTAAAACTCTCTCCATTGATGACCATATTGAATCTCGTACTTGTTTCACTTCTACCAGCAAATACACTCTCAAATTTTGCACTAGAGTTAGGTACAACATTTGGAATATTGATTTCAAAAAGTTGTTCTCGGAGGCCATCAAATTTCTGCATATACCAGATTTTTCCAGAACCTTGCGTAAATGGGTACTCGTGAAGGATGTTGATTTTGTCTTCTTCTATTTGCGTGAAGTAATCATACTTGTCCGTTGAACCAGCTGTGTTAGCAACAGATGAAATATTCTGTATTAAGTTTTGACTCACATCTCCAATCTTTAAATAATAGTAATTATTATCATCATAAATATTGATTGGTCTTGAACCCGTTTTTGCGGCTAAATCAAATTTGTCTACACTTGCAGATTCCGCATAAAATAGAATTTTGTCTTGTTTATTAAAAATACCGTCTGCTGTACCAATCATTTCCATGGATACAGCTTCTAAGTCATCTATTCTTGTATTGCTATTGAGTTCTGGTAATACTCCTCTAGCGCCAGAATAAATTTGAATATTGTTAGGACTTAAATTATCAACATCAATTCCTAGTTCAGTCTTTAGGAAATCATAGCTGAGTACGTGCATTCCATTTTCAGATATTTTTAGTTTATAAATATCACCGCTAGATAGAGCCGAGGTATTTTTAAAAGGAGGAGCTTTTTGCAGAGGTCTATCCTGCTGAGTAAATGATATATTAAGATCAAAAGAAACTACTTTCTGATATTGCTGACCATTGAATACGATGGGCACAAATTCAATATGCGCGTAATAATCTTGTCTAGACTTCGTGAGATAGGTTGTCAATTCGACCTCTGAATTTTCTTTTTGCGTATCGTAGTTATAGTCAATGCTAATATTTTCATAAACTATATTAGAAATACTAGCTTTAATCGCCGAATAGGTGCTAAGCTTATAACTGGTATGAAAAAAGGGTAAAGGACTTTGGTCCTTAGTAAAAGAAGCATCTGTAAAGTATGGTATAGTCTCAACGGTGCCGTCAGAAACAGTTCGAATCACACCAGCTTCTGCCCATTTCAGATTAAAGCTTTCATTTTTAATGTTTTGAGCAAAGGTGATCATGCTTGAAAGCATAATTGAAGTAAAGGTCAGAAGTTGTAGTATTTTCATAAAGTTTGGCATTATTGATAACAATTTAGAAGGCTATATTTTCGTTAGATTTTTAGTTACATGGCAAGGTACACTCCAGAAACGGTATTGCTTAAATACTATTGTTGAAAACTTTGTCAAATAACAACATAAAATACTTAAATTAGATCTATAAAAGTTTATTTTCTTACCTTGAATATATGGAATACACTCAAGTAAAGGTTTTAGTTGTTTTGTTGGCAATTATGTGGCTTTCAGAAGCTAAAGCTCAAGACCCTATCTTTAGCCAATTTTATGCTGCTCCACTACAAATTAATCCGGCCTTCACTGGTAACACCTATACTCCAAATATTGCATTAAACGCTAGAAATCAATGGTCTGGGTGGCCTGGTACTGCTTATGCAACCTATGCAGCTTCAGTTGACCAATTTATTGAACCACTCAATATAGGTTTGGGTTTAATGGTTTCTACGGATAATGCAGGTAATGGACTATTTCTAATGAATAATCTTACTGGTTTTTTTTCTTATAAGGTTGGGTTGGGTAATGACTGGAATGTGAAATTAGGAGTAGAGGCAGGGGCTTGGCAATCAAGGATCAATAGTGATCTTCTAGTTTTCGGTGATCAGTTAGATCTTCTTGAAGGGAATAACGGCAAAAATAATACCCAAGAGGGTCCAATTTTGGATGATTCTCGTACCATTTTAGATATTTCTACAGGAATAATTATCTATAACCCAGTATTTTATGCTGGTCTTTCAATCAAGCATATCAATACTCCAAATGACGTATTTTTAGCTTCTAGTGAAGAATTTGTAACAGGTTTGCCTGTCCGGTATTCGATGCACGCTGGCGCACAAATTGTTCTGAAAGAAGGCAATAAGAGCCGATTAAACACGTTTGTATCTCCGAATGTCTTAATCGAGCGTCAAGTAAATTTAAACCAGATTAATATAGGTGCTTATGGAGGAATTGGGTCAGTTTTTGCGGGTGCATGGTTTAGGCACACATTCCAAAACTCAGATGCAGCAATTGTGCTCATCGGATTTAGACAAAAAGCCTTTAAAATTGGCTACTCCTATGATTTCACAGTGTTTGACAGCTTAACTAATCAGAATTCAGCTGGCAGCCACGAGATATCGGTAGGGATCAATTTTGATTACAATCGGAGAAAAATAAATTACAACGACTGCTTTAATTTGTTTAGATAACCTATTCAGGCTCTATCTTCGTTCAAGTTTTCTTTTGATGATCTACAAAGTTTAACTATATTTGATATTCTTTAGAGAACAAAGTATTTAATTAAATAATATGATGCGACTTCTTAAATTAAATTTTGCATTCCTTCTATTGGTAACACTTTCATTTTCATGCAAGAAAAGTGAAAAATCATCAACAACTGGATGGGCATACAACGAGCAAGAATGGGGTGGATTTGAAAAGCTAGATTATGAGGGTCAAGCTACTGGTCCTAATTTAGTACTTATCCAAGGGGGTACCTTTACCATGGGAAATACAGAACAAGACGTTATGTTCGAATGGAATTCTGTTCCTCGAAGAGTTACTGTTTCTTCCTTTTATATGGATGAAACAGAAGTAGCCAATATCGACTACAAAGAGTATCTATACTATTTAAAGCGTGTTTTTGGCGAATCTTATCCAGAAATTTTAGTTGATGCAAGACCAGATACGTTGGTTTGGAGAGAAGAGCTTTCATACAATGAACCTTTTGTAGAAACTTATTTCCGTCACCCATCTTATGATAATTATCCTGTTGTTGGTGTAAATTGGTTACAGGCTAACGATTATTGTAAGTGGAGAACAGATCGTGTTAACGAGATGGTTCTCATCGAGAGAGGGATTTTAAATCCTAACCCTGAGCAAAGAGATGAAGATAACTTTAATACTGAAGCTTATTTATATAATCAGTACCAAGGAGACGTAAGAAAAAATTTACCAGATCTTCAAACGGGTGGAGAAAGACCTGTTAAATTCGAAGACGGTATTATGTTACCTTCTTATAGATTACCCACTGAAGCGGAATGGGAGTATGCGGCACTTGCACTTATCGGTAATCAAGCTACTGAAAAAGATGAAAGAATTACGGATAGAAAATTATATCCTTGGAATGGAAATACAGTGAGATATCAGATCAGAAATCGTGATCAAGGAAAGATACTTGCTAACTTTAAGAGAGGTAGGGGTGATTACATGGGTATGGCAGGTGCACTTAATGATGAAGCGCACATTACTGCTGATGTAAGAAAGTTTTTGCCTAACGATTTTGGTCTATATAATATGGCTGGAAATGTGAACGAATGGGTAATGGATTTATACAGACCTATGACTTCATCCACACTTAGAGATGTTGAGGGACATGATTTGAATCCATATAGAGGAGGCAAGTTCCAACAGAAAATCTTAGATGAAAATGGTGCTCCAGTAGAGAAAGATAGTATTGGACGAATCAGATACCGTGATGTTGAAGATGAAGAGGTTGCAACTAGAGAAAACTACAAGAGAGGTCAGGTGTATAACTATCTTGATGGTGATCAAGATTCTGAAGTATTTTATGATTACGGTAAAACTTCTTTAATATCTGACAAATCTCGTGTTATCAAAGGTGGTAGTTGGCAGGATCGTGCATTTTGGTTGACCCCTGGTGCAAGACGGTTTAAAGAAGAAGATAAATCTGATAGAACTATCGGATTCCGTTGCGCTATGACTCGTACTGGTGGTCCAACTGGAAATGAAGATTCTAGTGGAAATGGATTTAAAATTAAGGGTAAGAAACAAAATAGAAAATATAAGTAATATCAATTCTTTTTTTATTGATTACCAAAAAGTCTCTATACGATTAAAGTTGTATAGAGACTTTTTTTCTCTAGTTTTAGGCTGTGACTAAAATGGAAAAAATCTATAAGTATTTTCTTGAGCACAGAAAAATTTGTACCGACAGTCGAGAAGTCAAAACAGATTGTATTTTCTTTGCTCTAAGCGGTAAAAATTTCAATGGAAATCTTTTTGCTGAAGAGGCCTTGAAAAAGGGTGCAGCCTATGCTGTTGTTGATCAAGACGTTGACTATCACAATCCAAGGTTTATTAGAGTTGATAATGTATTACACTATCTTCAAAAATTAGCTACTAAACATCGTCAAAGTTTTAATATTCCTATTTTGGCAATTACAGGTAGTAATGGAAAAACAACAACCAAGGAACTTATTGCATGCGTTTTATCATCAGCATACAAGGTGCATTTTACTCAAGGCAATTTAAATAACCACATTGGAGTTCCGCTTACGCTACTAAATTTGTCAGAAAGCCATGACATTGCTATTATTGAAATGGGAGCAAATCACAAGGGAGAGATTGCAGATTTATGTGACATTGCACAGCCTACCCATGGCCTTATCACCAACATCGGCAAAGCTCATTTAGAAGGATTTGGAGGCATTGAGGGAGTCAAGATTGGTAAAGGAGAGTTACTCGACTACTTAGATCGGGTCAAAGGAGTTGCATTTGTGAACGAAAGTGAGCAAAGTCTAAAAAGCTTATTTACCAGAAATAATTTGAAAAAGGTGTCTTATTCAAACAATTCTAAACACCAAGGATTCATTAACGTCTTCAATACTTCTAATCAAGAATCTCTATCATTCGAAATAGATTATCGGGAATGTATAACACATAAAATAAACACCCATCTCCAAGGTGATTATAACTTACCTAATATTGTCAATGCAATTTGTATTGGAATTTATTTCCACATTCACCTAGAGACAATAATTACTCAAATTGAATCTTATGCCCCAAATAATAACCGTTCTCAACTCAAGAGTATAAGCAATAATCATTTCATTTTAGATGCCTACAATGCAAACCCAACGAGTATGAAAGTGGCCATTGAAAATTTCAGTAAAATTAATCATCCAAATAAAGTTGCCATCTTAGGAGATATGTTTGAGCTGGGGGAGTATTCGGAACTTGAGCATCAGCATATAGCACGATTCGCTTTAGCGTCTGACATACAGAAAGTTATTTTCGTGGGTACTTTATTCCCTAATTCCAACTTCAACAATGTTGAAGAGCTTAGATCCTGGCTTGAAGATCAACAATTTGAGAACACCTATTTTCTGGTAAAAGGTAGCAGGGGAGTTGCCTTAGAAAAATTATTGGATTAAAATTATTTGGAATCATCAGGACCCCTAAAAAGGGGCGTGACCGCGTGATCCGTTACTACCGCAGCCACATCTCCTAACCCGCCTCCAGCGATACCACTTCTCCCGCTTGCTCTTCTAGGCTTAGATGCTGAGGCATCACGCGAATTTAAACCAAGTGATAGTTTTAATTATCTAGTCGATAAAAGTAGGAATAGCCGATCACTTATCTTATCTCCACAAGCCATTATATATTCATTTTCAGAGCAAGGGACGAGAGAATTATTTGAATCAGTACTAGGAATTTCAACCCACCATCTTTCACTATTTTGATTCTTCCAAAATTGTACTTTTTCATCTAACATGCTAAGTTCTACAATATATTTATTCATATCTGAAGTAGAGCTGGGATGTTTCTCTGCATTTTGTCTACCATGTATTGCATACCATACTATACAAGCAATTATTTCCGCGGCCATATTTGATTGCTTATTAAATCTAAAACCAGAAATATGAATAGCTTTCATTTTGCTTGAAGAACAAGCATAGCTTATTAGTTTACAAACTTCTTCACTAGTCAAGCCGATGCCACTTTGATTTTTTAGACCAAAACTATCACTTGATCTGATGATCTTGGTATCAAGATGCAATGCCGTAAGATCTCTGAAAATAGGTTCAACTTCAGTAAGATTATCTCTCAGCTTTCCTAAGCTCATCAAGCCAGCTATATCAAGGTGAGGTATATTCTGATGGACTGGGTTAGCATAATGTTTTTGATAACCTATTAGTGATAAACGATTTACTTTTTCCTCTTCTAGTAAATTACTTAGTAATCCAAAAGTTCTAAAATTAATGTCTGTTCTTGGACTTACTATTCCTTGGTTATTCTCTATTTCTAAAACTTTCAATGCATTTGCAATAGCAATACTAGCATTAGGAGAAGTATCTAATACAATTGGTAAGATTCCTTGACTTATTAGCTCTTGATATGCTGCAGTCATGAGACTCGGATCATTATTTCTGACATCACCAAGGTCAGTAATACTTAGTTTACCAAATGATGAAAAATCAAGTCTGTAAAAGGCATTTCTAATCAGCTGTACTTCATCGCATGCTCCTATAAGGGCTATCTGAGAGAAAACATTATCTTTTTTGAAAGCTGAATTTTGCGAAAAACAACTATTCTTCCGCGTGATTTGATTCTCTATATATGGATTCGCAGGGCTTGGGTTGATCCAATTTTCAAGCATTTGACTGATTTTAACTATGTTTTGTAACCTTTAAAAGTAAAATTTGTAAACAAATCTAGTCTTATATTATAAGAAAAATAAATATATAACTAATTTAGTAACCGACTGAAATAAATTCAGTCCAAAGAAACGAACACTAATTTTATTATTAATTACAATAATATGTTGATTATTTGATTGTTTTATTAAATTTGTGATTGAAATGTAATTCTTGTTTTGAATTATGTTTTTGAACTCTCAATTCATATCAAAAACCTAAAAAGCCAATTCTATTTTAAGTAGCTAAATTGATATTAAGTTTATGTTTGTCAATTAATGCTAAATGTGTAGCTTTGCAAATCTTTGTATTACATTAATATTTCATATATAAATCAATTTGTTTAATCTTTCAAAGTAAGAACCCTATGACAAGGAAATTTTTAATATTACTTACCCTTATATTAGGCGCATATATGACTGGTATAGCCCAAGACGTAGCGAATACGTCTTCATTGGCAATCAAGTCTAAGCCTAAAAACATGTGGGAAATCGGTTTAAATGTAGGCCATGATTTCGTAACTGGTGATGTTGACTGGGACAGTGGTTTCGGTGTTGGACTTCACGCTAGAAAAGCCCTAGATTACATATTCTCTATTCGTCTAGATGCCTCTTATGAAAGCCTTAGTGGTACAGAAGAAGATGATACTAGAAGAGAAGACGGACAAAGATGGGGTTTTGGTAACAATTGGATGCCAGAGTATGAAACTAATGTAATAAGTGGTGACATTACTCTAGTAGCTAGTTTAAATCAATTCAAAGTATTCAAGAAAAATAAAATTAATCCATATTTATTTGCAGGAGCAGGAGTTGGAAGTTTTGATGTTACTGCTATTAATGGTAGCGAAGAAGTGGATGCTGATGATGAAACTAGATTTGATGATCCTTGGACGGTTTCATCTTACCTTACAGGTGGTGCTGGTATTGCTTTCAGAATCGGAAAGAAGGCTTCTATAGGCATTGAGCACAAAATTAAATCTGTAATGGGTAGAGGAGACGATTTATTGGATGCAGCTGAATTACTTGGTTCATCTGAAACTTCTTCTCGTGACCTTATTAATTATACTAACCTTAGATTAAGTTTTGCTCTTGGAAAGAAGGATGATAAAGCGATGCCTTTATTCTGGGCTTCTCCATTAGATATGATTGCTGATGACTTGGCTGAAGTTAAAGCTAGACCTATTTTTGATAACAATGATACGGATGGTGATGGTGTTGTTGATGCTTTCGATCAAGAAAATAATACCGATGCTGGATGTGCAGTTGATACGAGAGGTGTTACTTTAGATAGCGATGGTGACGGAATTGCAGATTGTAAAGATAAAGAGCCTTATTCACCTCCTGGGTACAAAGTGGATAACCAAGGTGTAGCAGATGTGCCAGAGCCAGATTACATAGATGAAAATGATGTTAATAGAATTGTTGATGCTAAGTTGAAGGACTTTAGAGTACCAACACCTGCTATTCCACCAATGGACTGGTTCTTGCCTATGGTAAATTTTGATAATAATAAGTATAGTATTAAAAATTCCGAATATGCTAAGCTTCGTCAAGTTGCTCAAGTTATGAAGCAACATCCTGGTATGAGAGTAGTAGCTACTGGTTTTACAGATGCTACAGCTAGTAACTGCTACAATAGCGTTCTTTCTTACAATAGAGCTCAATCTTCAATCGACTATATGGTAAGTAAGTATGGAATCGGAAGAGATAGATTTGTATTAAATTATTCAGGTGAAGATGATTTGCTTGTTCCTACAAATTCAAGAAGTTTGGTCAACAGAAGAGTTGAATTCAAAGTGGCTTCTTCTGAGTCTGAAATGGGAAGACCTGATTGTGGAGTTCAAAATGCTGGAAAAGGATCTTCAGGGTACTCTGGAAATAAGGAAAGTGGCTACTAACATTTCGTTGTAGACATCTAGAAATAATAAAAAAGGCTCGTTGATTTTCAACGAGCCTTTTTTGTTTTTACGTAATGCGCATCCTTTTATTTGATGGTTAGATATTCAAAATAAAAGTAAAGAGAAAGCAAGCTTTTTCTGAAGAGGTTTAATATTCTTCATTTATAGCCTGGACTATCGCATGCCAATAGGCTATCGGGATTTTGCGTATATATTATATATATTAGGTCAAAATATTTGCGTCGGTTTAAATTTCAAATGGTACTACTTGTAGAGTGGATAAAATTAACATTCTAATAGTTCCCTATTGATAGCATCACTAGGGTGCAGGCATTGACCGCTACTATTCCATCCTGTTTCAGTTTAACAAATAGCATCATATTTTCTGCACCGGGATTAAATATGACCCTTTTGGGTTTAAGCTTAAATATAGCTGCTTCGTATTGCTTTTGATTTTTCACGCTTAGATAGATCGTAACAGTGTCAATGATAATATCATCTTGAATCTCATCAATAGAATCATAAAATTCGTTGCCTAACAACTTTGGACCCACTCCTTTGCCTATAAGGTAAGTCTTGTGCCCATGCTTGTTAAGCTCTACCATTGCTCTGTATGAATACCTTTCTGGATTACGAGAAGCTCCTAAAACCAATACATTTTCTTGTCCTGTCATCTCTGGAATTAACGGCTCGAAATGAAAAGAGGTCAAAACATTTAATATCAACATCTTGACCTCTTTACTTATTTTGAATTATTCTGTTATACCAATAACCTTATTGGATCTTCTAATAAAGATTTTAAAGTATTTAGAAACTCTGAACCAGTAGCGCCATCTACAACTCTGTGATCACATGAAAGCGTCACTTTCATCATTTTACCCACTTTAATCTCGCCATTGTCAACTATAGGTTTCTCGATAATACCACCCACAGCCAAAATACAAGCATCAGGTGGATTTATTATTGCAGTGAATTCTTCAATACCAAACATACCAAGATTTGAAATGGTAAAAGTATTTCCTTGCATTTCATCCATACCAAGTTTCTTGACCTTTGCTTTGCCTGCTAGCTCTTTTACTTCTTGGTTAATATAGCTTAGGGACTTTTGGTCAGCGTTTTTAATCACAGGCACTAATAAACCATCTTCAACAGCTACGGCTACTCCAATATTAATATTTCCGTTGTATCTAATGCTATCTCCAAGCCAAGAAGAATTTACCGCAGGATGCTTTTTAAGCGCAGCAGCCGCAGCCTTAACGACCAGATCGTTAAATGATATTTTAACATCTGCAATTTCGTTGAGGCTTTTTCTGCTATCCCATGTATTGGTCATATTGATCTCCATGGTCAAATAGAAATGAGGAGCTGTGAATTTACTCTCACTCAAGCGTCTTGCGATAGTCTTTCGCATTTGACTGGTTGGTACTTCAGAATCCTCACCTTTTACAGTGCCTATTTGAGGCAGAGATTTACCAGTAGCAGTTTGGCTAGTTGCTGGAGGGTTCTTTATATATTCTTCAATGTCTCTTTTTATGATACGACCATTATCACCCGTGCCAGATATTGCGTCCAAAGCAATTCCAGCATCATTTGCCATAGACTTGGCTAGGGGGCTAATCTTTATCCTGCCATTTGAAGTAGATTGACTTATTGCAGGTGTAGGAGCAGATTTTGATGCAGCCATTGCAGGTACAGATTCCTTAGCCGATGGAGCGCTTTCTTGAACTTCTTCTGTCTTTTCAGTCTTTTCAGTCTTTTCAGTCTTTTCTTCCTTATTCTCCTTTTTCTCCTCTTTCTTAGGCTGGCTTGATGATTCCCCTTCAATAGCAGCTTTCCAGTCTTCCCCTTCTTCACCAATTACAGCAATTACACCGTCTATAGGTACTGCACCTTCTTTGACGGCAATATGTAGTAAGATTCCATCGAAATAGCTATCTAATTCCATAGTAGCCTTGTCAGTTTCCACTTCAGCAAGTGTGTCACCTGATGATACTGTATCTCCTTCTTTGACCAACCAAGATACAATAACACCCTCTTCCATGGTATCACTCATTCTAGGCATTTTAATTACGTCAGCCATCTTATTTTTTTAGTTATGAATTATTTAGACAAAAATAGTTCATACAATACGATTTACCATATATTAAACCCATAATAGTCAGACTTGCTTATGTTTTTATCTTTAAATTAGTGTTTTTTATAAAACTCACCTTTCGTTTATGCAGTTTTCATCCGTTCTACTTTCTGATGCGGTAGAATCTTTCTCTTCGCTTCCTGGTATTGGAAAAAAAACAGCACTTAGGCTAGTTCTTCATTTACTCCAAGAAAATCCTAATGCTACTAAGAATATGGCTGACAGTCTAGTCAATATGAGAGAAAACATTAAATATTGTTCACAGTGTTTTAATATCTCAGACAACGATATCTGCCAAATTTGCAGCAATTCCAAAAGAGATAAGTCCGTAATTTGTGTAGTTCGAAATATAAAGGATATCATTGCTATAGAGGAAACAGGTCATTTTTTTGGAGTTTACCATGTTCTTGGTGACCTCATATCACCGATAGATGGTATTGGACCAGATGATATCAGAATTAATGAACTTGAAGCTAGGGTGGATAAAGACGAAGTGAAGGAAATCATTATGGCTATTACCCCGTCAATAGAAGGAGATACAACAATATTTTATATCTCTAAAAAATTGAGCCAAAAGGAAATACCAATATCGACCATAGCAAGAGGAGTATCATTTGGAGGGGAACTAGAGTACGCAGACGAGATTACTTTAGGTCGGTCTATCGTATCAAGAGTAAAGTATGAGCGTTAATCGCCTCAAATAAATGAAGCTTTCAATAGTAATTGTAAATTTTAATGTTAGGTACTTTTTGGAGCATGCCCTCCATTCTGTGTATAATGCTATTCCGAATATAGATACAGAGATTTTTGTTGTTGATAATGCTTCTTCGGACGATAGTGTCCAAATGCTTAAATCAAAATTTCCCAACGTAAAGCTTATCGCAAATTCTGAGAATACAGGATTTTCAGTAGCTAATAACCAGGCTATTCGCCTGGCCACAGGCGAGTATATTTTACTTCTTAATCCAGATACCTTAGTAGAAGAGGATACTTTTAGGAAATGCATTGACTTGATGGATAAAAAAAAGTCAATAGGTGGATTAGGTGTAAAAATGATAGATGGTTCAGGTGAATTTTTACCAGAGTCCAAAAGAGGTTTTCCAAGCCCATCTGTAGCATTCTACAAAACATTCGGTTTAGCGAAACTTTTCCCAAAATCTAAGATTTTTAATCAGTACCACCTTGGATATTTAGATGAGAATAAAAACTGGGAAGTAGATGTCTTAGCTGGAGCTTTTATGTTACTCCGTAAATCTATTTTAGATCAGATAGGCTTACTTGATGAACGATTTTTTATGTACGGAGAAGATATAGACCTCTCTTATCGAATTCAAAAAGCTGGGTATAAAAATTACTATTTTTCTGATACGACCATTATTCATTATAAAGGAGAGAGCACCAAGAAAGGAGATTTGAACTATGTCAAAACCTTTTATAACGCGATGATCCTATTTGCTAAAAAACACTTCACTGGATCACTAGCAGGGGTGTTCATACTTTTTCTCAATCTAGCCATATATTTTCGAGCTGGATTGACACTATTTAAAAATTTCTTCAAGCGAGGACATTATATACTTTTTGATATCATTGTTATATTTTTCGGCATCGCTATAATAAAAGACTTTTGGGCCAATTATTTTTATAATGATCCCAATTATTTCGAAGCGAGTCTTATGCGGTTTAATGCGCCACTTTATTCTGTGATTTGGATAATGAGTTTATTTTTTAGCGGGGCCTACGACAAGCCGTTCGAGCTAAAAAGGCTAGTCAGAGGACTGTTTGTTGGACTACTTATTATTGCTGGGGTATATGGTTTTTTGAATGCAGATTATAGATCTAGTAGAGCAATTATTTTACTTACTTCAGTATGGGCTCTATTTTTTACAGTAGCATATAGGTATCTAAACTTCTTCTTAAAATACAAGTCATTTAATGTACTTGATGGTCTTAGCAGTAAAGTCATCATAGTAGGGTCAGTAGAAGAAAGCTCTAAGGTTAGGAAAGTATTGGATAATGTGCATGTTAAAAAGAACATTATAGGTATAGTCTCTTCAGATCAAGGGGATGCTGATCAAGAATCCATTATTGACACGATCGACAATTTAGAAGAGGTCGTTCAGATTTTTGATGTTAACGAAATTATTTTTTGTGCAAAAGATATACCTTCTCAAAGGATAATTGACTGGATGGCTGTGCTAGGAAGTAGAATCGATTTCAAAATTCTACCACAAGAGAGCCTCAGCATCATTGGAAGTTCATCAAAGGAAAATCCTGGAGAACTTTATACTGTTGACGTGAGATTCAATATCATAGATGATGTAGCTAGAAGGAATAAAAGACTTCTAGACTTGTTTTTTGCACTACTATTTATTCTAACACTTCCCATTATGTTCCTCATTGTTAGGGAGAGCGTAAATTTTGTTAAGAATGTTGGTAATGTGCTTATTGGGAGATTAAGCTGGGTAGGGTATAATAACTCACCTAGTAGCAATCTTCCGAAGCTAAAAAAAGGAGTGATACCCAATGACCAAAGTTTTACTGGAAAAGAATTAACGGATAATTCTAAATATAAGCTAAACTTTATATATGCTAAGGATTATCAGATACTCAAGGATATAAAATTGATTATCAGGAATCTACAAAACCTTGGTAATACGGGATAGCGTTGTTTTTTGGTATAGTCTTTGCCTATTCCTATATGTCGAATTCCCCCTCATTTTAGTAGTCCCCATAAATAAACATTAATGTCAAAGTTAAGCGTATTGTTGACTACCCTCCTTTTAGCATTCTTTATCCAATTACAAGCAGGTACTATCATTGGCAACGCCGATAATGCTTTTGTTATAAGAAATAATTCTTTAGTATTTGATGTACTGGAAAATGATATCATAGATGGCGAGATACTAAATTTTGGAATAGAGATATATCCTATACATGGTGAAGTTGTTATCAACAATGATAAAACTGTAACTTATACACCTAATGAAAATGTGTGTGAAGAACTGGATTACTTCTATTATTTTGTCGAAGATGAGGATGGACCGAAGCTAGTTGAAGTATCAGTAGATATTTTATGTGAACCAATCACTATATTAAATGGATTTTATTCACAGTTTGAAGAAGAGGCAGAAACGCCAGATTCATTTACAATCTTAGGAGTTGAAAATTTTCCAGATAACACATTATATGTTTTTAGTGATGCTGGTCAAGAAGTGTATTATACCGAAGGTTATTCTAATGATTGGAAAGGTAAGAACCAGAAATCTGAAAGTATTGAGACAGATAAGATTTACTACTATGTCTTTAACGACGGGTTAGGAGGGACTTACTGTGGATATTTACAAATGAACTAGGTTAATAACAAATATATAAATCGTATAAGTTATGAGATGCGACTCCAGCCTTTCACTAGATGAAAATAGTGTTCTAAGTGGAGTCGCATTTTTTTATGTATATCCAACTCTAAAGAGGGATCTTTTTCAAATATTCTTACAGCCATTTCTCGGCAGACACGAATCATATCTCCATCTCGAACGATATCAGTCAACTTGAACATAGCCATACCTGATTGCATAGTTCCATCAATAGAGCCAGGGCCCCTAAGTTTTAAATCTGCTTCTGCTATTTCAAAACCATCAGTAGTTCTGACCATAGATTTTATCCTCTTATAACTACCCTTTGATATATTTTTCTTAGACATCAGTATGCAAAAAGCTTGGTCTGCACCACGCCCAACACGACCTCTAAGTTGATGCAATTGGGATAAACCAAATCGTTCCGTATTCTCTATAATCATAAGAGAAGCATTGGGCACATTGACACCGACTTCTATCACTGTAGTTGCGATCATGATCTGTGTTTCATTTCTGACAAACCTTTGCATCTCATAATCCTTATCTTCGGTTTTCATTCGACCGTGTACTATGCTTATTTGATACTCAGGTTTTGGAAAATCTCTTTCCAAAGACTCATACCCTTGCATCAGATTATTCAAATCTAATTTAGCAGATTCTTCAATCAGCGGATATACGATATAAACCTGCTGTCCAGCTGCGATCAGTTTTCGCATCAGGCCAAAGACATATAGTCTATTCTCTTCAGTTTTATGCAGTGTGGTCACAGGCTTCCTTCCAGGAGGCATCTCATCTATTTTGCTTACTTCCAAATCGCCATACATCGTCATAGCCAGAGTACGTGGTATAGGAGTAGCGGTCATCACTAATATGTGAGGTGGGATAGGCTTGTTCTTTTTCCAAAGCTTACTTCTTTGCGCCACACCAAACCTATGTTGTTCATCAGTTATAGCTAAGCCCAAATTTTTGAATACTACTGGATCTTCTAATACCGCATGTGTCCCGATCAAGATTTGCAGCGTACCAGTAGCCAGCTCCTCTAAAAGTAATTTTCGTTTCTTGCCTTTGACACTACCAGCCAGATATCCGACACTTATACCCAACTGCTCCAAGTCTTTTTTGAGTGAAGCATAATGTTGTTGAGCTAGTATCTCCGTAGGCGCGATCATGCATGCTTGAAATCCATTATCTAATGCGAGTAGCATAGTCAATAGCCCAACCATAGTTTTTCCGCTACCCACATCTCCTTGTAGCAAGCGATTCATTTGTACACCTGAGCCAAGGTCAACTCTAATTTCCTTGATCACTCTTTTTTGTGCTCCCGTCAATTCAAATGGAATGCATTCTTTGTAAAATTGATTAAAATAGCTACCAACTTTTCCGAATGACAAACCCTTGATATGCATCTGCCGATCAGCGCGTAGCTGTGACATTCGCAACTGAAAATAAAAGACTTCATCGAACTTTATTCTACGTACTGCTTGATCCAGACACCTTTGATCTTTCGGAAAATGAATATTGACCAAGGCTTCGTGTCGTCCCATTAATTTTAGTTTTTGCAATATATAGTCTGGCAAATGCTCCTCTAGCTTTTCACCACTCATCCTTTGGAGTAAATGAAAAATTATTATCCGACGCCCCTTACTATCAAGACCTTTGACATTTAACTTTTCTGTACTGTGGTAGACAGGAGCGAGGTGCGAACTTGTCTGGGTGTTTTCGTTTGGTAAAGTCAGTTCAGGGTGGGGGACGTTAATCCGACCATTAAAAAAATTGACCTTACCGTAGCAGACATAATTAACTCCTGGCTGTAGATTTTTTTCTAGCCATGCGACTCCTTTAAACCAAACTAATTGAATACTACCAGTTTCATCTTTTAGTTGAGCTGTAAGCCTTTTTTTTCGAGCTTGACCATGTACTTGAAGCTTATTTAATACTCCTTTAACCTGCACAAAATCATCTGCGATATTTATTTCACTTATTTTATGAAATTTGGTTTTATCTATGTGTCTAAAAGGATAACTTTGCAGGAGGTCGAGCACGGTGTGAATGCCTAATTCCTTTTTTAATAAATCCGCTCTTATTGGCCCCACTCCTTTCAGGTATTCGATTGGGGTATCTAGTATACTTTTGGAATTAGTTGGCATATCGTCTTATTCAAAAGCAATTTACTAAGATTCATGAGTTAGGCGAAAAACCTACCTAATTAAATTTTGTTACCTTATAAATATTATAGTCATGGCAGTGAAAGAATCGAAACGTATGCTCCAAGTGGGAGAAATGGTGAAGCGAAATATTAGTATCGTTTTTCAGCAAGAGGGCACTTATTTCTATGGTAGTGAAGCATTGGTGACTGTGACGAGTGTAAAGATGTCTTCTGATCTAGGCATCGCCAAGGTATACCTTAGCATCTATAACACGGATAATAAACAAGCTGTTCTTTTGGAGATCGTGGAGAATGCACACCAGATCAAGCAATCTTTTTCTCAGCGCGTACGCCGACAATTGCGTCGAATCCCTCGCTTAGATTTTTATGAGGATGAGACACTTGATGAGATGTACCGCCTCAATAGCCTATTCGGTAAACTCAAGTCCGATAATCAAATGGGTAAAGAAGAGGAGTAAGAGTTTAATTTGGGGCCATCACTCGTCTGAAAAAAGACGAGTGTCGCTATGTTCCGTAGCTCGCTATCCGCTCGGCCCTTTGGGCTGGCTACCGTTGCCTGCCCGACTGGCTAGGCGGGGGCGCCACTACTGCACAGCGCTTGTCCGTTCAACTCGTATATATCTTACAACTGGAAGCGGTTGATTGAGGTACATTCCTTATCTAGCTCACTGGAGTTATATGATTTTACATCAGTCAATTGCTATGTTCCGTAGCTCGAAGGTCTACACGGCCTACACGAAGCTCCCCCAATTTTCCTTTGTTAATTTTTAGCACAGTTTTAAATAGTTTAGATAACCTTAATACTTTCGAATAGCTAGTAGGGCTTTGCTAATAGATTTCAGTCTCAAATTCGGAGACTACTTGGCTGAAGGGTAGTAGCGATATGAGGTGTGTTGAGTAACTTATGAAGGTGTGTATAGCAGTGGATGAGTGATGAACGAATACGCTGCTATGCACTACCTGAATAGGTACTCAGCATATCGAATACAAGCGGATGACCTGGTCGATGTAGGAGGGGATTGTGGACAAGCCTATCGACAGCCCCAACTAAAAACTATTGAAATATTACTTCTTTGGAGGGATCGGACTACCGTGGGGATCTTCCTTTGGAAAGCCTAGTTTGGCATCTACTTCATCCAACATATCATCGGTCAATAGGTGTTCATATTTCTCTGCATCCTCATGTATTTGCTCCGCCGACAAGCCCATCTCTGTTACCAGATACGTCTCCCAAAGTCGATGTGCACGGATCAGTTTATTGGCCATATTTTTACCGTCTTGGGTCAAAGATAAACTTGGTTTCAGGTCCAGAATATTATTTCTAGACATCTTGTTTAGATTCTTTCGGAGTAGATTAGTATTATAGCCTAGTTGTTCTTGCAAATTCTTGAAGGTCAAATTACCTTTTTGTTGCAGCCTAAAAGCTTGCTTTAGCGTATCTTCCAGATGAATTTTGTTGCGCAAATTCCTATTACGAATACTTTTGAAAATAAGACCTTTCTGTGGAGATAGAAAGACTGCTAGAATGTAAAATGAGGCCGCCATGATTGCCATCATTGGACCCGGTGTCGTATTAAATTGGATAGCTAAGAACATCCCAGTCACGGCTGATCCAAACCCAATAAGTGCAGAAATCATAACAACTTTATTCAACTTATCGGATAATAATAAGGCAGTAGAAGCAGGAGTGATGAGCATAGCCACTACCAATATAATACCTACTGCACGCAGCGAAGCAACAATTACAAAAGATAAAAGCAGCATCAAAAAGTAGTGGATCAATCTTACCGAGATACCCATAGTCTCTGCAATTACGGGCTGGAAAGTACTTACAAATAAATACCGATAAAATACGGCAACACTAATTACAACATAGATACCAATCCCAATAAGTAAATAAATATCCTCATTATTGATACCCATGATAGTGCCGAACAGAAAGTCTTTGAGATCAAGATGAACGCCTGGGCTACGATTAATTGCAGAGATGCCAACCACACCAATGGCGAACATCGTCGTGAAAACTATCCCTATGGCAGCGTCATTTTTAGTGTTGACATTACCTTGTATCCATGTGATCACGATAGCAGTTATAAGGCCTGCGATCACCGAACCAATGAAAATACTTAGGGTACTCAAACCAACTATATAAAATGCAAAGACAACTCCTGGTAAAATGGCATGTGCAAGCGCATCGCCGATCAATGCCATATTTCTCAATACAATAAAGCTACCAAGCAGACCACAAGTAATACCGACAATAGAAGAGGCTATTAAAGCTCTAATGGCCCATTCTTCTGTGAAAAGTAATTGTAATGATTCTAGCATATATCTGCAAATATCGGAAATATTCTACAGTATCTCATTGAGCTATCTTTGATTTGGCAATTCCATCATCTCCTGCAAAATCCCCTCTTTCATACTATATTTAGTGACTACCAAATCTTTAAACTCTGCTAATTTCCAAATAAAGTCTATCAGTAGCAAACCTACCACTATAAAATCTGCTCGCGAGTCTGGTATCATCTCTAGCAGTTTTCTTTCAACCATTGTTTTAGATTGGATATTATTGATGAAAGTCCCTATTCGGGTGGTATCTAAAATACATGCACTATTTGATATTTTGTTCTTTGGTAAAGCAGCTGCCAAGACATCAAAAGTGCCTGATGCACCCACTAGTAAATTTGGTTTTAGTTCATTTATTTTATTTAGGAGAGGATGGAGTGTATCGTTCAAATATTGCTTTAGTTGCGTTATTTGCTGAGGTTCTATAGGCTCGCTCTGATGAAATAATTTCTTGAGTACAGCAACGCCTACTTTGAAACTTTGTGCATAATACATCTCGTCTTTGTTAGCTATGATAAACTCTACACTACCTCCTCCTACGTCCATGATTAGTATAGGTTGCTTGTCAAGTGGAATGCTAAGTTTAGTACCTTTAAGGATCAGTTCAGCTTCTTTATCTCCAGAAATTTTTTGAATAGCAATGCCAGTTTTTGATTTAATATCTAGTATGAATTGATCCGCATTATCGGCATTTCGAATGGCAGAGGTACCATATGCTTTTACTTCTTCAACTTGATGTTCTTTCAATAATTTTGCAAAATCAATCATAGCATTGAGCCCTCTATCATAAGCTTTTGCATCTATATGATATAAATCTTTTGCACCTAACTTTACAAAGAATCTTTTGCGTATTACTTCTTCAAACTGATGAATCTGTGTATCCCACTTGACAATAAGTAAATGAAAGGTGTTGGTTCCAACATCGATAGCTCCTATTTTTTTTATCATAAATACATGCTATCCTTTTCCCATGGCTGAGGCTTGCTTAAATATGTTTTGAAAATGCGCTACACCATCAGGTGTAATATTATTAGCGTAGATTCTTTTGTTATCTTTCATGAATACAAAATATTGGCACTTATCCGAAAAGTAAATTTCTGCCTCAATTTCTGTTTCCCCATTGATCTCATAAAATACTCTTCCAATACTTTTGCATGTGTTGTCAAGTACTGGAACAGTTTGAGAAACATGTGTCAAAGTTTGTTGAATACTTCCTTTGTTATTCATACTCATACTAAAGTTGGTCTCATAAAATAAGTAATCAACATAATCACAATTATCAAATAATTTTTGCAAAATGGCGACTGGGATTGAGGGAAGTTTCTCTGCAGCTACCACTGTCTTTACCGGCGCAGATTTAGTTTCGGTTTTCTCTGTCGGAGGTGTATTACAAGACATTAGAGCAAGTAGTAAACTAAAGGAAAGAAAGTAAATTTTCAAAATATCTAAAATTTAATGATTTGTTTAAAACATATAGACTGCATGGAAAGATAAATTGTATGGCGCAAGAGAATTACCTTGACCACCATTCATTGCATTTTCATCTGTGTTTTTATACAATAGAATCAGAGATCTATTATATCTGACAGTAAGACCAAAATGTTTATTAAGAAAATAGGTTGCACCAGCTAAGATACTGAGATCATTTTCCCTCCATAAATTTAGAAAAACCGAATTGTCAGCTTCTTCATTATCTAATTCCGCATTAACCAATCTTCCATAGCTAAGGCCACCGTGAAAGTGTAATTTATAATATTCTTCAGCAGCCCAGTCTTTGTAGCTAAATATAACAGGGACAGCTATGTAATCTGTGCGGTAAATTGCTTGAGGTATGCCAGCTTGCACCTCCTGCCTTGCTCCACGCTGGCTATATTGAAGCTCAAGGCTAAGTTCCATTTTATCTTGTATGTCGACTCCGATTCTAAGCCCTCCTTCTAAGCCAGCTTTGTTAAAGCCAGCAGTGTCGTCACCATTGATTTGACTAGCAGTTAGGCCAGCAAAAACTCCAGCTTTAAAGGTTTGAGCATAACATTGAGTATTGATAACAAGAAAAAAAATGACTAGAAAAGTAGATTTGTACATAGGGTCAAGATAAGAGAGTTTTGAATTTTTTTATAGCTTTACATAGTTATTTATACTAACGGTTAAATAAATAGAATCTATGTTTGTCGTTGGCATTAAAATCAAGAATTATGTTTAAATACAATAGAAACAATCTTAAAAAGCTAGAGACCATATTTGAGTTGTCTGGCTATACTATCAGATATGAGAGAGGAACTTTCAAAAGCGGCTATTGTATGGTTGAAAACAATAACATGATTGTGATTAACAAGTTCTTTGATGTAGAGGGTAGAATCAATACCTTACTAGAAATAGAGCAAAATATTACTATTCAAGAAGATAATCTAGATGAAAAAAGCATGGAGTTTTATCAAAAGCTCGCGAATTTAGATCCTGCCATATCTTAATTCAATTTGGGCACAAATAAATGTATTCTTTTAGGTACTGGGACTTCTCAGGGAGTTCCTGTTATTGGGTGTAATTGTAAGGTTTGCCATTCCACTGATACTAAAGATGCTAGATTGAGGTCTTCAGTGCTATTAAGTCTAGGGGACATGAATATTGTTATTGACACTGGGCCAGATTTTCGGCAGCAAATGTTGCGACAGAGGGTAGGACATCTAAATGCAATTTTGCTTACCCATGAGCACAATGACCATGTTGCTGGTTTGGATGACATTAGACCATTTAACTTTATGCAACGGGAGTCCATCTCTGTATTCACTTCATCAAGAGTGATTGAGGATTTAAAGAGCAAGTATCACTATATATTTGCTGAAGATAAGTACCCAGGAGCCCCATCTATACAGTTAAATGAAATAAGGGATGATTCGTTTATGATTCAAAAGATTGCGATCCAGCCAATTCATTATATGCATGGAAATATGCCGGTCATTGGATTTAGGATCGGGGATCTTGCTTATCTCACTGACATTAAATATATCAAGGAAAAAGAGATGGCTAAGTTAACGGGTGTAAAAACTCTAATAGTTAGCGCACTCCATCGCAGTGAACATCATTCTCATTTTAATCTTGACGAAGCTTTGCGTTTTATAAAGAAAGTAAACCCTCAAGCCGCATATTTAACTCATATTAGCCATCTTATGGGTTGCTATTCTGAGGTAAGTAAGACCCTACCAATGGGCGTGCACTTAGCTTATGATGGTTTACAAATTGGTATTAATCTGTGAGTCCACTCCGAAAACTCACAAAACCAAAAATGTTTCTTCCTCGCCTCAAAGGAGTCGGGCAAGCCTTCCTATATTGATTCCGCGGTACCGCAGAACCTATATTTCTGCGCAACGGAAGATCACATCCAAAATATTCCATTTTATGCAATTCGTCAGTTTTCAGAGTGGACTCATCTGTAATATTTATATGAATTGAATAGATTTAGAGAATTGTATTTGTAAGAAACAGTATGAACCAAACTTACGTTTACTCAATAAACAATTAAATCACTATCTTTCAGTTATTAAATAAATAGTTAATCAATTAGTAAATCGATCTGTTGAATGCATAAATATCTTACTCTCTTCGCATTTTTCTTAACATTTGGATTAGTTGCACAGCAGAGTCCTCAAAGTTCCCTCTATAATTTTAACGTATACGATTTTAACCCAGCGATTGCAGGAATAGATGGTAATTTATCTGTTAATGGTGATATTAGAAGGCAGTGGGCTGGTATTGTTGGTGCGCCGCTCACCCAATCTATTAATGCTCATCTTCCCATTTATATCACCAAAGGAGGATTTGGCCTCTCAGTCAAAAATTTTACGGCTGGTGTTTCTCAAAATCTACAAGGAGTTATAAGTTATAATCAGACAATTCAACTAAAAGAAAATGCACTAATTTCGATTGGTGTAAGTGGAGGAATGGTTCAACATACTTTTAATGGATCTGAATTGTTAACACCAGGTGGAACAAATGAACCACCAATTGTAAATCATAATGATCCACAACTTCCAGAATTTGATGCGAGCGCTACAGCCCCAGTTTTAAATGCAGGATTAATTTTTGATTATAATAGCCTGAGAGTAGGAGTTTCTGCTGATAATCTACTAGAGTCACAGTTTGTGTTGTCTAGTGGTCAAAAAGATGTTGTTTTTAACCAAATTAGGCATTATTATGGTTATATTACGTATGAATTAAGTTTGGATAACGATCTCAACCTTATTCCGTCACTATTGATAAAAGCAGAAAGCGCTTCTATCCAAACCGATTTCAACATTTCCGCTGAGTTAAAAGATAAATTTATGTTAGGTATCGGATATCGTGGATACAATAATGTTTCCTCTGATGCCTTGATTTTGAACGGCGGACTTCGCTTGAATAATAGCTTAATACTGAGATATGCATACGATTTCGGCTTGTCTCAGCTCAATACCGTCCATAGTGGAAGCCATGAAGTATTAATCAGCTATAACATTGCAACAAATTTTGGAAAGGGAACACTCCCACAAATTATATATAATCCAAGATTTTTGTAATAAATGTTATTGATCTATTACAATTATTTCGTCGTTACTTAATTAAAGTAATTTTTATTCGGTGTTTAGGTAATAGGATTATGTTTCCACCGTTAAAATCATTGTGATCCGCAAGAACCAACCTATATTTATTAATTGTGTGAAATTTTGTTTTGTATACATAAGAGACTATATTTACAATCTCTTAAACTTATCTATAATCATAAAAGAAAGGTAAAATCCAAGTGTTAATGAAAAAGTATTTAAATTATATAGCTGTACTGGGTCTTCTAGGTTTCTTGTTCTCTTGTGGAGGCGGAGGAGGCGATACTGGTCAATTAGTTGGAGCCATGGATAGGCCAACTTGGAAAGGTATAAATCCTTACGGAATGGTTTATGTGCCATCTGGTACTTTGCACATTGGCCCTGGTGATCAGGATGTAAGTAATACTTACATGCAAAGAGCAAAGTCGATATCAATTAATGGTTTCTATATGGATGATACAGAAATCACCAACAATGAATATCGTCAATTCATTGAATACATAAGAGATTCAATAGCCCACACTTATCTTGATAATTTCTACGAGGATGAGGATGGAAACCAGTACATAGATTATGAATATGAAATAGACTGGTCTGATGAAACTTTAGATGATCTTTTCTATCAAGGGGAAGACAAATTTTCGTCTGGAAGAGAAATAAAAGCGAATAAGCTTTTATTTGAATATGCTTGGTTCGATTGGAAAGCTGCTGCTTCTGATAATAGCGATTGGCAAAGAGTTCAAAAAGAAGGAGGTACCACTAGAGGTGATTATATCAATAGAGATGAGGTAATTGTATATCCTGATACATTATGTTGGATTAGAGACTTCGCTTACTCTTATAATGAGCCAATGACAAGAAATTATTTTTGGCATCCAGCTTATGATGATTATCCAGTAGTAGGAGTGAATTGGAAGATGGCAAAGGCATTCTGCCATTGGAGAACCCAGCTGTGGGATAGTTACCAATCTGTAAGAGGAGACGGTATAAATTCTGAAGATTTCAGGTTACCAACAGAACACGAGTGGGAATATGCAGCTAGAGGAGGACATGAATCTTCACCATATCCATGGGGAGGTTATTATTTAAGAAATGCAAAAGGTTGTCTTTTAGCTAACTTCAAGCCAGGTAGAGGTAATTACCCAGAAGATGGAGGTCTGTATACTGTAAAAGCAGATGCATACTTTCCTAATGATTTTGCTCTATATAATATGGCAGGTAATGTTTCAGAGTGGACTGAGACTTCGTTTCACGAAAATGCATATAGTTTTCTGCATGATTTAAATCCAGATTTAAGATATGATGCTTCAGATGATGAAGATTCAGAGTTTAGCAAAAGAAAAGTAATCAGAGGTGGTTCATGGAAGGACATAGGTTTTTTCCTTCAGACAGGAACTAGACACTGGGAATTCCAAGATACCACAAAATCATATGTAGGCTTTAGATCAGCGCTTACATTCCTAGGAAGGTCATTGAATGATTTCTAAGATCATTATATAAGAGTATAAGATGGAAAGTTATCGAATTTTCCATCTTATATTTTTGACTACCTTATTTCAACAAATATATATTAGTGAATTCCTCCGACTAAGTAATTGTGAATTGTAACTTTTCACCTCTTACGCGTTATTAGTTTGTGGTTATACTATAAAACGATATAACTAATTAATTACCAATATATTTATCTAACATTCTAAATTGAATAAAAATGAGTTTTATAAAGTCTAAAGGTTTTAAGTATATAAAAAACTTAGTAATCGGTCTTGGTGCGGCAGTGGTATTGGTCGGTGCTTTAGCTAAACTATTATCTCACCCATTAGCGGATATCATGTTGACTATAGGTCTACTTACTGAGGCAGGTATCTTCGCATTTTTAGGAATTATCGGACCAGATCCTGATTATTACTGGAATAAGTTATATCCAGGTTTGGATAACTATAATGCAAAAATACAGCCTTTAGCAGCTGGACCAGCAACAGAAGATCTTCCAGGTCTTAATGGACAAGTTGTTGAGCAGCAATTAGGTGGAATGTTGACTGAACTTCAAGGGATGTCTTCTAGTTTAGGTTCTCTTAAGGCGCTACAAGAAGTTGATTTTAGCAGCACTGGAGATCAAATTAAGACGATGGGTAATTTCTACGGACGTATGAATGAAGCTATGGCTAACATTAGTGATTCTCTAGAAGATACAAAGAATTACAAAGACCAATTGACTGCTTTGAACCAAAATTTAGGTTCTTTGAACTCAGTTTATGGAAATATTCTTTCTGCTATGGGTAATATCAGAAGAGAAGCTTAATCATTATTTCAGAACAAATCAAAAAATTAAAAAAATATGTCAATTCCAAAGGAACCGCGTCAGTTGATGATCAACCTTATGTACTTGGTACTAACTGCGCTATTGGCTTTGAATGTTTCTGCTGAAGTAATGAATGCTTTCTTCGATCTCGATAAGTCGTTGAAAGTTTCAAATAAGCTTACATCTGATGGTGTAAAAACTACGAAAGCAGGAATTCAAACGCTACTGGATAAAAAACCTAAATTAAAAGAACCTCTTAATGCTGGTATTGATGCCATCAATGAGGAGGTTGAAACATTTGTTGGATATATCGATGAAGTTTATGTTAAACTTGTTGATGGATCTGGTGATAATAATGGTGTCATTGATGAGGGAGATTTTGTCAAAAACGACATGGCTGCTGGTAAGCCTCTAGGTAAGAAAAATAAAGATATCACTACTCGTTTATTAGTTTTAGGTGATCCAGCTGTTAATGGCGGTGAGCCATATGGCCCTATTATAGAGGGTAAAGTAGCAGAACTAAAAGAGAAGCTCATAGAAATTTACTCTAACACTATCCGTAATAAAGATGTTATGACGGAAGGTAAGCTTAAGAAAGAAGAAGTAGAAGAAAGAATTAATGCAATTATTGCGAGTATTCCTCTTCAAGTAGAATCTGCTGAAGACATCCTTGCCAAATCAAAGGATGGGAAGCAAAAGACTTGGGCTGAATATAAGTTTAAGCAAATGCCACTTGCGGCTGTAATGCCTTCTTTAACTAAGTTACAGACGGATGCAAGAAACGCACAAGCTACTATGGTAAATAAACTTGCTGAGCTTGTAGGTGGTAGAGAACTAAAGTTGGATAAATTTTTCCCAGTAATGAACGCTAAGAAAGGGTATGTTATAAAGGGTGAGAAGTTTGAAGCTGAAGTTGCCATTGGTGCATTCTCTAGTGAATTTGCTAAGACTTCTACAATCTCTGTAAACGGTCAAAGAGTCAAGTTGAACGCAGAAGGTAAAGGTACTTTTAGCGAAACGGCTAACTCTACTGGTAAGAAAAAGTTGAAGTTGACTGCTAACGTTACTAATCCATTATCTGGAGAAAAAATGTCCGGTAATTCTGAATTTGAATATGAAGTAGGTGTTAGATCGGCTTCTGTTTCTGCTACCAAGATGAATGTATTTTATATTGGTGTTGATAATCCCGTGGAAGTTTCAGTTGCTGGTGCATCATCAAACTCTGTAAAAGCTACTTGTTCTGGTTGTAATATGAACGGATCTGGTGGTAAGTATAATGTTACAGTTTCTAAGCCAGGTGATATAACTATTAATGTTACTGCAGAAGGTTTCCCAAGTACACCATTTAAGTTTAGAGGAAAGAGAATTCCTAATCCGGAGCCTGTATTAGGAGCTGGACCAAACAGAAATGGAGGTGTAATGGGTAATGGTGAATTCAAGGCTCAACAAGGTTTGGCTGCAATTCTTGAAGGTTTTGATTTTGATGCAAAATGTAAAATTCAGGGATATGAACTTACAAGAGTAGCAAAACGTCAAGATCCAGTTTCTTCTGTTAATCCAGGAGCAAGATACGGAGGAGATGCTAAGCGTCTTGTCAATGCTGCAAAACCTGGTGATACTTATTATTTTGATAAGGTGAAAGGTAGATGTCCTGGTGATTCTGCTGGTAGAAAGCTTCCTTCAATCGTGTTTAAAATTAAATAACTATCTTTATATAAGATATGCTAGTAAATGCCGTTTTGGTATTATATATATCGGTGTTTAGTAAATTAATCATATTATGAAAAGTACAGTTTTAAAATTTTCTTTGATTCTATTCTCTTTACTCTTTGCTTTTGGCTCTGCTATAGCGCAGGATCCAGATCCTGAGGAAATGTTAAGAACAGAATCAAGTGAACCTGAAGATGAAGACAAGCCTATTGATGGGATTGTTAAGAAAAGATTAGTAGAAGAGAGGCAAGTTCTTGAATACGAGCCAATCAGAGAAGCTGATATCTTTTGGGAAAAGAGAATTTGGAGAGTTATTGATATTAGAGAGAAAATGAATCTTCCTTTTGCTTATCCTGAAATGCCGTTCTTTACTATTATTATGGATGCGGCAGTTAATGGTGAGATCGATACTTACAGTACCGAAGATGATAAATTTACTTATAAACTGGAACCAGACGAAGTCGCTTCAATGGGTGCATCTGTAGATACAGTTATTACTTTTGATCCAGAAACATACGAGGAAAATATCCAAGTTGTTAGAAACGATTTGAATCCTGAAGATGTTAAGAGGTATCGTGTTAAGGAGATTTGGTTTTTTGATGAAGAATCCTCGACCATGCAAGTTCGTATCTTAGGTATTGCTCCTCTAAAGGATGTTACTGATGATAATGGTAATTTTAGATATGAGCAGCCTATGTTCTGGGTTTACTATCCAAATATTAGAGAATTGTTGGCAAGACACAATGTATTTAACGTTGGTAATGATGCCTCTAATATTACATGGGAGGATCTGATGGAACAACGACATTTCTCTAGTTATATCATGAAAGAATCAAACGTATATGATAGAAGGCTACAAGATTACCTTTCTGGTGTCGATCTTCTATTAGAGGCTGATAACATCAAAAATGAGTTGTTCAATTTCGAACAAGATCTTTGGTCTTATTAGGACTATAAATACATTGAAACATAAAAAAAGGCTTAACTCATAAGAGTTAAGCCTTTTTGTTATTATAGTTGTTTATTTAATAAGGGAATTTTTACTGTGAACCATTCACTCAATTATGAATTGTTTATTGCATATACTCCCAAGCAGTTCTATAGGCGCCTTCTTTTTCTACATATTCTATAAATTGTTGAAAAAAAGGATCATTTCCTATGGTTGCACTATCTCCGATAATGATTAGTTTTTTCTTAGCTCTAGTCATAGCTACATTCATCCTTCGGTAATCGTTCAAAAAACCGATTTCTCCTTTCGGATTTGACCTTACCAATAAAATGTAGATAATATCCCTCTCTTGGCCTTGAAAAGAATCTATAGTATCTACATCAATATTTTCACACCCGAGTAAGATTGAATCCTCTTCTAATGTTCTCTTGAGAAATCTTGTTTGCTCTTTGTATGGGCTAATTATACCTATACTGAGATCACCAAAATCTGGAACTAGCTTAGCTAATTGATAAATGTGTTCAAGGAAGATGTCTACTTCACCTTTGTTAAATCTACTTAAAGTATCTGGATCTTGTGTTTCTTCAAATCCGGTTCCAGCGGTATCTATATATTCTATAATAGCGTCTTCTGACATAATATGATGTGCGATATTGCTCTTATGTGCCTTTAGTTTACCTTCATAGAAGTATTGATTTGAAAATTCCATGATGACTTTATTCATCCTATACTGCGTATCCAATAGGTGAACATTTTTATTGGCGAGAATACACTTTTCTATGAGTGTTTGTCCTAAGCCACCTTTTTTGGCAGCAAAAGATTTGATAGTAGGGGAAAGTTGAAAAGGATCGCCAGCCAGTACTACTTTTTTACTTTTGATGATCGGTATCCAGTTTGCTGGCTCTAAGGCTTGGGTTGCTTCATCTATAAATGCAGTATCGAAGTTATAGCCTTTCAAAATTTTACTGTTGCTACCTACTAAAGTGCAAGTGATGACATCGGATGATAAAACAATTTGCTCTGTAAGTCTATCTTCTAGTTGCTTGGCCCATTCTGTCAATTCTTTGGCTTGCAGTCTTAGTTCTTTTCTTTCGTTACGCTCAACCGCACCAAAGCTTCTTTTATATTTTCCTGCTTTCTTTCTATAATCAGCTGCTTCTATACGTACCTTTTTAATCCTAGCATTTTCTGGATTTTTGGATATTTTTTCTTCTAGGGTATGCTCCATAATAGATTCATCAATCCTTGAAATGTTTCCTACTCTAAGAGTCTCGAGCTGCTCCGCAGCTAATTTCTCTGTGAGGAGATCAACAGCTGCATTACTAGGAGCACATACTAGAATTGGTTTTTCCTTTTTTGATAGTGCCTTTATAGCAGCTACTAGTGTAGTGGTTTTACCAGTACCTGGTGGACCGTGTATGATGGTCAAATCAAAGCTATCTAGAATTGCATTAACTGCTTCGTTTTGAGATGGATTCAGTTTTTCATTTTGATAAAACGCTTTATCAGTGGCGAAAACGGGATTAGCATCACCAAGAATAATTTCACGCAATTCTGCAAGTCTGTCTGTCTGTGCAAAGGTTACCTTTTCTATAGCCTGCTCCATCTCTAGATAGGTGGTCTCATCAAATAGTAATTCTACACCAATTAGACCATTATTAAGATAAATGGGAAGATCAGTAGTATTTAATATGATCTTCATTTTGTGCTTATCTACATAGTGAATGACTCCACTTTGCTCAGCGTGTTTGATGTTGGTATCATTGCAAAATAAGCTGACGGTCTTACCAGGTCTAAAGTGATTCTTGTATTTTCTATACTTATGAAAGTGTACAATGACAAAGGCTCGATTACCAAAAGTATATCCACTTTTATCAACATGGATTGGATACCAACAGTATCCTTTTTTTTTCTTTTCATCCAAAGAAAGTGCTTGAACCTTAGCCCGAAATTGGGTAAAGTCCTCATCTTTCTCAATTTGGAGAAGCTTTGATAAGTTTTTGAGTTGATTCTTGACCGATTCGGACATTTCTTTGTTTATTTAGGAAACGAAGATAGCATGATAGCAAAGAAAGAGAAATCTTCTTTCAAAGACCAATTCGCAGCCCTTAAAAATTTGATTCCATTTCTGAAGATGGTCTGGGAGACAAATAGAGCTATGACGGCAGCTAATGTTGTGCTAAGAATAGTCAAGTCTATCATCCCACTTCTGATGCTTTATGTCGGGAAGGAGATTGTAGATGAAGTAATCCATTTGATCAATGTAGGTAGTGATGACAAATCTAATATCTGGTTTTGGTTAGGTTTAGAGTTAGGTTTGGCGGTGTTCTCGGAAATAATGAATCGTGCGATTACTTTAATTGACTCCCTGTTGGGGGATTTGTTCTCTAATAAGAGTTCTGAAGATTTAATACGCCATGCTGCTCAACTGGACTTATACCAATTTGAAGATTCAGAATTTTATGACAAATTAGCTTTAGCTAGAAGACAGACAACTGGGAGAACAATACTTCTCTCACAGGTACTCACGCAGATGCAAGATTTTGTAACTGTAGTAAGCCTTGGAGCTGGTCTTATTTATTTTAATTATTGGTTGATTATTATTCTGATTATTGCGGTGGTCCCATCTTTTTTGGGAGAGACACATTTTAATCAACGTACCTATTCGCTGACTCGAAGTTGGACACCAGAGCGTAGAGAGTTAGACTATTTACGATATATAGGCGCAAGTGATGAAACAGCCAAGGAGATTAAAATTTTTGGTTTATCTAATTTCATAGTTGATCGATTTAAAACTATTGCAGATAAATATTATCATGCGAATCGAGTCGTCGCTACTAAAAGAGCAGTGTGGGGTACCTTCCTTTCTTCAATTGGTACCTTGGCATATTATGGAGCCTATGTTTTCATAATTATACAAACAGTAGGCGGACTTATTACAGTTGGTACACTCACATTCTTGGCTGGATCGTTCAATCGGATGAGAACTATGCTGCAGATGATCATGACTCGTTTTTCAAAAATTGCCCAAGAGGCACTTTACTTGAAAGATTACTTTGAATTTTTGGATGTCAAGCCACAAATAGATAGTCCAGAGAACCATGAGATATTTCCAAGTAAGATCAAGGATGGATTTGTTTTTGAGAAGGTCAGTTTTAAGTATCCAAATTCTAAAAAGTATGCTATTAGGGACTTGAGTTTTCATTTGAAGCCTAATGAAAAGCTGGCTTTAGTGGGAGAGAATGGTGCGGGTAAAACTACTCTTGTCAAACTTCTGGCTAGATTATATGAGCCTACATCTGGAACTATATACTTGGATGGAAAACCATTGCAAAGTTATAGTTTATCTGATTTGAGAGAGAATATTGGTATTATATTTCAAGACTATATTCGGTTTCATATGAAGGCGTCAGAGAATATAGCTATTGGTAGTATCAATAGAATAGAAGAGCTACCAACGATAAAATCTGCGGCCAAGAAAAGTTTGGCTGACACCGTGGTCACTGATTTGCCAGATGAATATGATCAGATGCTGGGTAAAAGATTTGCTAAAGGGGTAGAGCTTTCGGGTGGTCAATGGCAGAAGGTAGCCTTAGCCCGTGCCTACATGCGGGATGCTCAATTGTTGATTTTGGATGAGCCTACTTCTGCTTTAGATGCTAGAGCGGAGCATGAAGTGTTCAATCGATTTGCTGAACTAATTAAAGGCAAGGCTGCTGTTTTAATTTCACATAGATTTTCTACCGTTCGAATGGCTGATCGGATCTTATTTTTGGAGCATGGTCAGTTATTAGAATTAGGGTCTCATGAGGAATTGCTGGCAAAGGAGGGTAAGTATTCAGAGTTGTTTCATTTGCAGGCACAGGGGTATCAATAGAGACCGTTTGCAGGTTGCTTGATATTGAATATGATGAATGGGAATCCAATCCTTTACAGATGATTTAAAGCAGTGGGCACCTCTATTAAATTCTGAAAATTGACCCATCGCGTTTTGCGCTTGAAATATAGCCTGTCCCGTTTTAGCAACGGGAAGGCGTGATGAGGAAGTTTAGCCTTTGCTAAGCGACTGAAGAACAACGAAATAGTTCAAGATGCAAAATGAGATAGAAATTTGTAAAATTTATAAGG
>Ga0114957_1000862_pt1 | contig 36473 bp, 28 predicted proteins | sample BantaG_FD_87175 | JGI IMG/M metagenome (GOLD analysis project Ga0114957, IMG submission 87175) | Marine algal microbial communities from Bantry Bay, Ireland - BantryBay_4 metaG | ecosystem: Host-associated > Algae > Red algae > Unclassified | place: Bantry Bay, Ireland | collected 2014-11-21
CTTACGAAAACGTTCTTAAGCTCCTTTTTTTTATCTTTATTATCCCATTCTTCTCAGGGGGGTCAACTTCCGTCAACTGGGGGGTCAATGCTAGGTCAATAGACACTTATTCAACTGGACACTGGTTCTGATAAAGCTTTGTTATCCGATAAGCAAAAGGAATCATAGTCTTAATCCTTATTCAACTGGACACTGGTTCTGATAATGAAAAGATTTGACTCTAAAGGTAATTTAATCGAGTCTTAATCCTTATTCAACTGGACACTGGTTCTGATTTACAAAGATGCTACATACGGCAAATTTGTTTTGTCTTAATCCTTATTCAACTGGACACTGGTTCTGATAAAAAGAGAATTATGTATCAAGTCGCTATGCGGGTCTTAATCCTTATTCAACTGGACACTGGTTCTGATACAGAACCTGGCGGTCGATAGAAGACCAAATAAATGTCTTAATCCTTATTCAACTGGACACTGGTTCTGATATTGATATTATGAAATGTTTCGATTCAAACGGTAACGTCTTAATCCTTATTCAACTGGACACTGGTTCTGATAAAAATATTAATTTCGAATCATACAAAAAAGCAAAAAGTCTTAATCCTTATTCAACTGGACACTGGTTCTGATAGAGAAGAAGATATCGAAGCTCTTTGGGATGATAGTCTTAATCCTTATTCAACTGGACACTGGTTCTGATATTGAAGCGGAGGTTGTAGAGACCGCAAATTCAGTGTCTTAATCCTTATTCAACTGGACACTGGTTCTGATAAAAATCGGCATCGATACAAGCAGCCGAAGAACAGGCGTCTTAATCCTTATTCAACTGGACAATGGTTCTGATAGCATGCTCTCCCAAATAATAGGAGAAAAAGAATAGTCTTAATCCTTATTCAACTGGACACTGGTTCTGATGAATTAAACAAGCAACTAAAGGCATTAAAAGATACTAGTCTTAATCCTTATTCAACTGGACACTGGTTCTGATTTTACTCTCATATCTCACAATCAATTTCACCATTAACAGTCTTAATCCTTATTCAACTGGACACTGGTTCTGATTTGTATTGAGCTTGATGTTAGGTGGGATAAATATAGGTCTTAATCCTTATTCAACTGGACACTGGTTCTGATGATTTCACGAAAAACGATAAGCCTCAATTATTCATGGTCTTAATCCTTATTCAACTGGACACTGGTTCTGATTCCCAAAATCAAAAACATATACCAGTGAATTATTAAGTCTTAATCCTTATTCAACTGGACACTGGTTCTGATCTAGAGACAAACACGCTGAATTGATAAGATTAGACGTCTTAATCCTTATTCAACTGGACACTGGTTCTGATAAGACGCAGATCATTGGACAGACTATTACTGTCACGTCTTAATCCTTATTCAACTGGACACTGGTTCTGATCCATGTAACTAATTTACTAACAAACTCCACATCATAGTCTTAATCCTTATTCAACTGGACACTGGTTCTGATAATTGACAGAGGCATAGCGAAGAGAAATACTTCAAACCGTCTTAATCCTTATTCAACTGGACACTGGTTCTGATAAAAACAAAAGCTTACGCTAAATTAATTTCTTTCAGTCTTAATCCTTATTCAACTGGACACTGGTTCTGATTACGAAGTAGGAAAGTTTAATTCGTTGGCTGGAGAGTGTCTTAATCCTTATTCAACTGGACACTGGTTCTGATGGTGTCTTTAGTTAACACTATAGCGGCATTAAAGGAGTCTTAATCCTTATTCAACTGGACACTGGTTCTGATACCATTTTGGGGCGAATTAGGCTTAAGCTGTGTAGTCTTAATCCTTATTCAACTGGACACTGGTTCTGATCTGAAAAGTCGTTAAGTAGAGTAATATGAAAACATTGTCTTAATCCTTATTCAACTGGACACTGGTTCTGATATAACAAATATCAACTAAAGGTAAAAGAACTACTGTCTTAATCCTTATTCAACTGGACACTGGTTCTGATAAGCGACGTTACAAACAGACACTTATCAACGTTGGGGTCTTAATCCTTATTCAACTGGACACTGGTTCTGATAATTAGTAGATACCACTATATATGGAAAATACATTAGTCTTAATCCTTATTCAACTGGACACTGGTTCTGATTCAATAATCTTTCAGCATATACGATCAATAATCTGTGTCTTAATCCTTATTCAACTGGACACTGGTTCTGATACGTCGAGCGTCTAAGTTATTGATTTTGATATGATTAAGAAAATTATTGAATATTAAAGCTAACAATAACATCAAATCTTAACACTTTTAAAAGTACAAGACATATTGGCTTGCTTTACTGAAGCTCATATCGACATCTTTTCCAACCATTTTCATCTCTGCAAGATGGTACTCGCCTATGGGAATCATGAAAATTGAATCATTACTACCGAATATTGATTCTAATTCCACAAAGGTAGAATAGATATCAGTGTATATTGATTTTGATATATTCGCTAAAAAAACAGATTTTTGAATACGTTGGCAACCTTTCTCTAACAAATATTTTGCTATCTGAACTCTCAATTTGTTTTCAGTTATATCATACAAAACAAAACAATTCATAGCTCTTGGGTTATTATAATTTAATTGTAATATTCTGAATATTTGGTCAAAATCAGGAGACCATTTTTCAATTCTATCTATATTTGGCCCCTTTTTAATATTACCAAATAATTGTGTTTTCAAATTATTCAATTCTGACATAAGGTTGACTAATTCCAACTCTCTTCTAAATTCCGCTTTTCTTAACTTCATTGTATTTGTATTCTTTCATTTTTGTAGCAAATTCTTGAATATATAGATGTATGTGATAAATACGTTTTGCTCGATTGTTATTATATGTAATCTTTTCATTCAAATACGAAAACATGACTTCAATAATGATTTTCTTAGCTGGAGGTAAAATGGAATCTCATAGGCTTGTAGGTTCCTATCAAATTGCACGATTAAATATTTAAGTTTCCTCATCTTATCTCTGTTCCAATAATTGAGGAAGAAGTTCAAGACAATCTAATATAGTTATAATTTGATTATTAATAAAACAAATAAAAGTAATCCAGTGAACTCTTTTTGCACAGTAAAAAATTATGTACAGTAATTCTTTTTTTCAGAAAAATTTGTACCCCGCTCTTACCCTATATATTATACCTCAGATTTTGATCTTTCAGACCTCTCCGACTTCATCAATACTTCTAAAATATAATGTTGTGACGCTCAAGAACTCGCTTTTAGGTTACATTTCTCATTCTTTAAAGTCGTAGCATCTCAAGGAATCATCAGTCTCATGGCGTCAGCCGTCCGAATTCACAATCGTCCTAAACGTCAAATTAACCCTAGGCGTATGTATCTTTCTTGTCGGCGGCAATCGATGCAACCAGTGCGTCTGACATGTGCCTGCCATGATCAACAAACTGCCGTGCTCTAAGATCAGTGACACTGTTTCTTTTGATTCTTTATGTTTGAATGCAAACTTGCGCTCTGCACCAAAGCTTACAGAAGCAATCGCGCCATCCTTTTTCAAGTCCTTCTCACCATCACTGTGCCACGCCATGCCTTCGCTACCGTCATGATATAAATTAAGCAAACAAGAGTTGTAGCTTTCTCTAGAAGATTTTTCAATGATTGATTTAAGTTCGATGAGTTCTGTTGTCCAGGGTAAGGCATATTTGGTATTATTGGAGTAGGTATATGGGAATGCTTTTTCTCCATGCCAGGCAACCTTTCGTTTTGTGACGATTCGCTTTCCAAACATATTGGCAACATCGTGCTGCCAGTCAATTGTTGTTAAAAGCTTATTGTAGTAATAATCAGCTGTAGACTTATCCCACAGTTGACCGAAATAATGCACTCGCCCGTCATAGGGTAAGTGGTTTTTTTCTTTGTAAATATGCTTAGGGAATAATTCCATTTATAGATACTTATTTACCATCCCACATCAAAAAAGCTTTTAGAAATCCATCGAGATCTCCATTTAAAACTGCATCAGTATTATTCGTAGAGAAGTTTGTTCTGTGATCTTTAACACGCCTGTCATCTAAAACATAAGATCTGATTTGTGAGCCCCACTCATTCTTCATTTTACCGGACTCGATTTCAGTTCTTTCTGCCATCTGGCGTTCTATCTCTTTTTGATACAATCTTGATTTCAACATTGTGATAGCCTTTTCTCTATTCAAATGCTGAGATCGCTCTTGCTGACATTCGACAACTATCCCTGAAGGTAAATGTCTGACACGTACGGCAGATTCTGTTTTATTGACATGCTGCCCTCCTGCCCCACTTGATCTAAATGTATCCCAATCCAAATCGGCTGGATTCACATCTATTTCTATAGTGTTATCAATCAATGGATGCACAAAAACAGATGCAAATGATGTCATCCGTTTTCCTTGTGAATTATATGGGCTAATCCTGACTAGTCGATGGACACCATTTTCTCCCTTCAATAAACCATAGGCAAACTCTCCTTTCAATTCGATCTCAACACTTCTTACGCCTGCGACATCTCCTTGTACACGATTGAGTTCTGACACTTTATAATTTGACTTCTCGCCGTGCATGACATACATCCGATACAGCATTTCTGCCCAGTCGCAAGCTTCTGTACCACCGGCACCAGCATTAATCTCTATGATGCAGGATAGTTCATCTTCAGGCCTATTTAGTGTTGACCTAAATTCAACATCATCTACTTTGGCTACGACTTTCTCATGTTTTGCTGTGATTTCTTCTTCACTGACATCACCTTCCTTAAAAAATTCAAATAGCACTTCGAGGTCATCAATTTTAGCTTCGACATCTTCATAAATCTTGACCCAATGCTTATTCGATTTGATCTCTTTGAGTATAGCTTCTGCATCAGAAGGCTTATTCCAAAAATCAGGATTAAGAGTGAGTTGTTCTTTATCTTCTATGATCAATCTTCGTTCGTCGACGTCAAAGATACCTCCTCAGGTCTGACAATCTATCCTTCAAAGCCTGTAACTGCTCAATGGTCATAATGCCCTTTTTTTAAAAACGTTAAACTAATTATTGTACGTTTTCTACCTCTATGTAGAATGCTAGGTCTTCGTTTGGTCCAATGTTCGGTGGAGAACCCATTTCCTTATAAGCTAACTCTGAAGGGATGAATACGACTACTTTAGATCCTTCGTTTAACATTGGAAACGTTTTGTCCCATCCTGCGATGACACCACCGGTGCCAACATTAAGAGGGAAACCTCTACCACGTTTGAATGAATTATCAAACTCTTCACCATCCATCGTCGCTCCGTAATATTGTACTTCTGCGACTGAACCATTTACTGCAAGTGGGCCATCTCCTTTCTCTACGATATAGAATTTTAGATCACCTTCCACTGTTTGCAACTCACTGTCCAACTCACCTTTTTTATATTGCTCAATTGCTTTCTTTGTAATACTCGCTACTTCAGGCTCTCTAGCTTGAAGGACTTTTGCCATTTCTTCAGCGGCAGCTCTCTCCTTATCCACTCTTTCTTTAAAGGTTGCTTCATCCACAATTTCTTGCACCACCAGTCTGTATTCGATGTATTCAACATCACTGAATTGAGGAGGCAAATTTGGAATCGAATCTTTAGGTAAATACAAACCAATACTGTCCCCTTCAGAAGCTGCTAACATGACGTCCATAATAGGATTTCGAGCTTGCGCATTTTCTCCCTCTGGTGGTATTGTCGTCACTGGTTGTTGTGGATTGTTTCGAGATGATTGAATCAAACTATCTTTGTCATCCAGTATATCCATGTAATAATAAATATAATCACCAACCTTTGCAGCTTCACCTGCTTTGTCAGCATAAATTGTATACTCATATCCAGATGGAGTCATTTGACGCTTACCTGCTGAATCTTGACATGAATAAAAAGAAAATAGTGCTATCAAGCACACGATATACATTGAAGTAAATTTCATAATCTTAATTTTTAGGAACGTAATCCGGTAGTACTTCTTTAATCTTTCGGATGACTTTACCTACACTTCCATAGGTATGACCTCCTGAAGCATTTTTATGCCCTCCTCCACCGAAGTGATCTCGTGCCAATGCCTGTACGGATATATCCCCTTTTGATCTAAGAGATAACTTTATAATTTTTGGTTGCTGCGTTACAAAAATGGCAACATCCATTTTTTTCATCTTTAAAACATAGTTGACGATGCCTTCTGTATCGCCACGTTGTATGTCAAATTGCTCGTAATCGTTTTGATTTAAGTAAATGATACCTGTTCTATATTCTTCCACAACTTCCATTCTATTTGCCAAACAATGGCCAAGCAATCGCAATTGCTTCTCAGTCATGCTATTGAATATCTTGTCTTGGATATAATAGTCATCAACGCCACGAGACTTTAAATCTCCCGCCGCGTAATAAGTCCCTTTATTTGTATTGTGTCTGAATGAACCTGTATCTGTCAATATCCCCGTCATGATTGCTTCACCTATTTCTAGATCGATCATACTACCTTTATCCAGATCTTGAATATAATTGAATACCAATTCACATGTTGAACTAACGTCTGCTCTAGAAATTGCAAGTTCGTAGAAAGGTTCTGGCTCAATGTGGTGATCGATCATCACAATTTGAACATCAGCTTTACCTATAAGTTGTCCTAATTTGTCGATGCGTTCAAGAGAATTAAAGTCTAGGCAAATGACAACAGTCGATTTATCAATGATTTCTTTGGACTTTTCTGGCTCGGTATCAAAAATAACGATGTCATCAATTCCTTTTAAAAAACCAAAGACATCTGGATACTCGCTTGGAAGAATGACCTTAACATTGTGGTTGTGCTTTCGTAAGAAAGCTGCCATAGCTATTGAAGACCCAATGGCGTCTCCATCAGGATTGCGATGCGATACAATTGCGACCTCTTTGGGTAATTGCAGCAGTTTTGCTATTTCTTTGGTATCGTTTACTATCATGTCCAAGCTGCAAAAATACGCTTAAACATGAATTATTAGAGCATTATAGACAATCATTATGGAAGTTTGTCTGTAAGCCTGACGTATTGGTGACAGAAAGGCATTGACAAACGATCTATTAATCATACTTTTGCAGTCTAAAATATAAAATATGGCAAGTAACAGAACATTCACCATGATTAAACCAGATGCAGTTAAAGCTGGACATACTGGTGCTATTCTTCATAAAATGAATGAAGGTGGTTTCAGAATTGTGGCAATGAAGAAAACCAAACTATCAGCAGAGAAGGCTGGAGAATTCTATGCAGTACACAAGGAAAGACCTTTCTATCAAGAGCTAGTTGATTTTATGTCTTCAGGACCTATAGTCGCTGCAATATTAGAGAAAGATAATGCGGTTGAAGATTTCAGAACCCTTATTGGCGCGACGAATCCATCAGAAGCTGCTCCTGGTACAATTAGAGCATTATTTGCAAAGAGTATCGGAGAAAACGCTGTTCACGGTGCTGACAGTGACGAAAATGCTGCAATTGAAGGCAATTTTCATTTTGCATCAACAGAAATGTTCTAGTCATTAGTTCGACTAAAATTTAACCCACGTGACACCCTCTCCACCTTGTTCATCAGGTGGAGAGCTAATGTCCGTAACATCTTTATATTCTTTCAACTTTTGTCTGACTGTTCTTTTTAGGACGCCATTACCAATACCGTGTACAATCTTCACCATCGAGTTATTAGAGATTAATGCATCATCTAGAAATTCTTCTAATAAAATCAGAGCTTCCGATTTTCTGTACCCTCTGATGTCAAGTTTCGTTTCTATGGCAGAAGCTTCTTTTTGCAGATATGTGTTGACTCTCTTTTTAGAGTTTCTATCCATTGGCATGGAAATTTTCACGCAATCAATGAAAGGTGCTCTCAGCTCCATACTCCCCATCTGTATGATGGCTTCCTTCTTCTGAATTTTAATCAATTGACCTGAAAGCGCACCAGATCTTGTGCGGACGTAATCGCCTACTTTAGGCTTTTCTCCCGATGGCACCTCCTTCTGCAGTTCCTCACTCAGAACCTCAATAGTCTCAGCGACTTTCTTTTGCTTGGATTTTGCTATTTCGAGTTCCTGTTTAGCCTTTTCAAGATTTTGATCTTCTCTTAATTCTTTGACTAGCTTTTCAAGTTGTCGTTTGTCTTGAATTTTATCATTTATTTCAAATTCCTTTCTCTGCTTTTTAAATTTCTTACGTTGTATCTCTAACTCTCGTTGTAATTGCTGATAACTTTTTGATAAACGGTCGACATGCTTTTCTTTACTCTTTAGCTCAGCCAATTTTGACTCAAGTTCCTTTTCTTTGGACTGCAAATCTGTGATCATCTTGTCCATTGCTCTTAAATTCACCCCTGCGTTTTTCTTGGCGAAATGGAGTAGCTTCTTTGGGAGTCCTACTTTCTCAGCGATCTCAAATGCAAATGAGCTCCCAGGTTTACCAACGATAAGTTCATAGGTAGGTTCTAGCTTATCATTATCAAAATGCATGGCACCATTGACAATTCCTTTTGTCTTAAATGCAAACACCTTCAGATTAGAATAATGAGTGGTGATGACTGCATTCACTTTTTGTCTGTTCAGTTCAAAGAGAATCGACTGCGCTATAGATCCACCCATTTTAGGGTCAGTACCAGAACCGTATTCATCAATTAGGATTAAGCTATCCTCATTCGCATAATCAAGAAAAGCCTTCATGTTTTTTAGGCGGCTACTGTAAGTTGACAGATCATCTTCGAGAGATTGTTGATCACCAATGTCACAGCATAGTTGTTTGTACATACCTATTTTGGAGTCAGGTGATATTGGAACTAGGCAACCAAATTGAACCATCATTTGTATCAAACCAACTGTTTTGAGACTCACAGATTTTCCTCCAGCATTAGGTCCAGATATTATGAAAATTCGATCCTTTTGATCTAATTGAAGTGTCATCGGAACGGTAGGAATTCCAAGTTTACTGTTTTTGAGCAACAATAAGGGATGATATGCCTCTATCAATTGAAAACAAGGTCGTTCTACAAGTTTAGGCATGTTAGCGTTTAACATGACTCCTAATCTTGCCTTTGCTCGTATAGTATCTAGTTTTGTGATTAATGCTTCATATTGCGAAATAAGAGGGCCATAGTTCCTTAAAGAATTGCAGAGATCCTTGAGCACTTTATAAATCTCCTTTCTTTTCTCCAACTCAAGCTCCATCAGCTCGTTATTGAGAAATACTACAGATTCTGGTTCTATAAAACTCGTTTTACCTGTTCCAGATTCATCGTGTATGATACCCTTTATTTTGCGTTTGTGTTCCGCAGGAATAGAGAGTACTCGTCGACCGTTACGAAAACTTTCCGCTGAGTCAGTCAACATTCCTTGTTGCTTATATTTGATTAATATACTATTGAATTCTCTGCGAACACTATTTTCTTTCGTCCTGATGGATTTATAAATTTTACTTAATTCAGGACTTGCATTTTCTCTTACTTCCCCTTCATCATCGATGACTTTAGGAATAATACTTTTCAGTTCCTTAGGCCTATCAACTTGGTTATAAAGCAACCAAAGATCTTCTGTGCCTTCTCGTCTGTCAATGTTATAAAATGTATCAATCGCTGCTACAATAGAGATTATTTGTTGTATCTCTCTTATCTCCTCTAATTCTAAGACATAGCCTTCGGTGGACAAATGATTCAGACTTACGCCGACTGGTTCATAATGCGCTAATGGAAGGTCTGTATCTCGATCAAGAAAATATTTGTAGTCCTTTACCAAACGCATCTCTCCACTTATCGCTTGAAGCTCATGCATATATGGTGAATTATCGATCAAAGCCCTTGCTGGTGAAGCAATGCACAATGACTTCAATAAATCTATAACCTTATCAAACTCGATACTTTTCAGAGCATCTGCAGGAATAAATTCCATTTGTTAATTTGTATCTGCAAAATTAACAAACAATTAGTTTTTATATTGCACGATTAAATTGATATCTCACAATGGCAGGCAATAGTTATGGTACAATATTCAAGATAACAACCTTTGGGGAATCCCACGGAGTAGGCATTGGGGTCGTTATAGACGGCTGTCCACCTGGTGTGAAAGTTGATGAAGCACTCATCCAACATGAACTTAACAGAAGAAAACCTGGACAATCAGCAATCGTCACCCAACGTAAAGAAGCTGATCAAGTGGTCATACAATCTGGTGTTTTTGAAGGCAAAACAACAGGAACTCCCCTGAGTCTTTATATTGCAAATAAAGATCAAAAGTCAAAAGACTACTCACACATTGCAGACAAATTTCGTCCTTCACATGCTGACTACACATATGCACAAAAGTACGGCGTCAGAGATTATAGAGGTGGAGGCAGATCATCAGCAAGGGAGACAGCAGCAAGAGTAGCTGCTGGAGCTATAGCAAAACAAATACTCAAGAGCCATAGTATAGAGGTGTACGCTTATGTATCTCGAGTAGGCAAACTCAGTGTAGACAAAACCTATCAAAAATTAAACCTAGATGAGATAGATACTAACATCATCAGATGTCCAGATGCTGAAAAAGCTGAGGAGATGATCGCCTATATAAAGGAGATTAAAAAGGAAGGCGACACAGTTGGCGGAATGGTCTCATGCGTCATCAAAGGCTGTCCTGTAGGTCTAGGCGAACCAGTATTTGATAAGCTCCATGCCGAGCTAGGAAAAGCAATGCTTAGTATCAATGCAGTAAAAGGCTTCGAATACGGATCTGGCTTTAGCTCATTGGAGATGAAAGGAAGTGAGCACAACGACAAGTTTGTTCAAGATGGTGATACCGTCTCGACGACAACCAACTTCTCTGGAGGTGTACAAGGTGGCATCAGCAATGGCATGGATATCTATTTTAATGTTGCATTCAAACCAGTCGCAACAATTATGAGAGATCAACAATCAATTGACAAGGCAGGTAACATAGCTACTGTCACTGGAAAAGGCAGGCATGATCCATGTGTTGTACCTCGGGCTGTACCTATTGTAGATGCCATGGCTTCATTAGTGATTGTGGATTTTCTATTGAGGCAGCAGGTGTATGGCAAATAGCTCAAAGTATAATTGAGTGTTTAGTCATTCTGAAAAATGATTGATTGATCTGTTTTGTTTTCTTCAATAGAATCATCCAGTGTTTCCACAAAATCAGAAATTGAACCAAACTCATTTCGGTAAGTGATACCAAAGCCGTTCTTATACTGTCTGCCAAAACCTTCTGTTTCATCATAATCAAATCGACTATAGATCTGAAGTTTAAGTTTGCGATCTTCCGTGATAAAGTAATCTAGGATGACATCACCTACGACATAACTTTCTACACCATATGTTGGTTCCCACACATAGTTACCTCCAACATTCAAAACAAAGTCGTCATTCTTAAAGTAGTATCTGGTATTGATGTCTAATTCATCTGGAATGAAATTGGCGTCATCACCAGTTTGTGTATCAAATATATTTGTGTTTTCGTTTAGTCCAATATTGACATCTATACCTTTGATAAAAGACTCATCACTTAAGCCTTGCGCAATCAAATCATTGACGACTAATCCAAGTTGACTGGTGAAGAATTCGGTGACATTATTAGAAAAAGTTACTAAAGAATTTTGTCCAGAAATATTAGCTAATGGATTGTCATATGGCAAGAAATTTTTAAAGACGAGTAGACCAACGACCTGATTATTAATACCATTTTCAGTGGCCCTGAGTGTACGCATTTTACTATCGACATATGACCTCAATTCTCCAGTGATCTGAGGAAACTCGATATCAAAATTGACATCAGGCTTATATAAAGTACCGCCCAATACCAATTCCAAATTGACGTCTGTCCTATTTCGTGCTTCCTGCTCCAGTTGTTGAGAACCAGCATTCAAGTATTCTGAAATAAAGACATTCAAAGGAGCTCTCACGCCAGTGTAAATCGCTTCCACATCTAGAGACGCATCAAAGGGATCGCCTGTCCATCTTAGTGAGCCACCTTCTTTTATTCTAAATGGTTTAGCAATCAATCCATAAGCAGAAAAAAGATATTCACCACCAGTAATATTATAATCACCAAACACTTCGAAAACCCCTGATCTTGTGATTGTCAATGATACATTGCCATTTCCATTTCCTTCTAATATCTCCCCGACTCTCTCGTCAAAAATAATCTTCACACTGGCTTCTTCTGTGATCTCAAGATTCATCTCAAAATTTAATCCAAGCAACTGATACTTTTCTTTAAATTCTAACTCTTCTCCGTCTGTGCTATCAATTTCTGTTTTGAATTGGATAAAGCTTTCATCAAAGTCATATACAGCGTCGGATATCGGAAAGGATAATCTGGCATTAGGAGAAGTCACAGCATCTACATAAATATCTGCCTCGCTAAAAGGGCCAGAAAAATCGACAGACATTTTACCTTCTCCAAGACCATAGTATAATGGATTGTCAACCTTTGTCGTATTTAATCCAATAAACCTGTCAGCAGATATATTTATATCCATATCTGGGTCAGCAAAAAAGCGATGCTTCAAACCTCCAATTATGGTCGCCACATTGCCTTTCTCATCAACTAATTCGACACCTGTTGCATCTATAAATTTCTGGTCTAATTTTATCCATTGATCATCAACAGTGTAATATGCACCCAAATAATCTACCTTCACACCAGCATCTTGCACGTATGCATCACCTTCTAATTGCAGGTCAGCTAGATCACCAAAAATTTTGGCGTCGATATCTACAACACCTTTCGTATTTGATATTCCATCTGGAATGATGTATTCAAAAATTGACAGTGGGTAATCATCCATATCGACATTCATATCTACCTGCTTAGACTCCAAATCATAATCTCCTGTAATCAACACATTTTGTGAGTCTTTTGCTATTGCGAATTGGATATCAAGTGCATTAACATCATTTCTCTTTTGTACTTTCAATAACAAGTCTCCAAATTGATCATTATTCACTCTAAAGTCTGGTACATCCGCTAAGCCAGTAAAGAATTGTTCATCGCCAAAAAGAGTATTCACATTAATATTAATGTTGCCTTCGCCAGTAAAGAGCATTTTATCGTAATCTATGATTGGATTTAATAAATCAAGATCGAATCGATAAAGATCGACAGATAAGCCTTCGTTATCTACATCATCTAACACTATAGCACGATAACTATCTGAGATCATTAAGTTTTCTAAATCGATAAAATTGTTAGAGAAGACTATTTTATTTTTAGGATTTATCATCCATTGTTTATCCAACATGAAAAGCTCATTCTTTTCAATATTGATTTCATAACCATTATTGTCATGGCCAGGAATATCCTCTTTTGGAAGAAGTTGGCCCGAGATAGAAATATTTTGCAATGAATCAATCTCTTGTTCAGTAATTATTTTAAAGTCAATGATATCTCCTTTTGACTTGCTTTCTAATCGCATTGGGTTAAACCGCATTGATTGAACTTGGGATGAATCAATCGTCAGAACAAATGAGCCTTCATCATTTTTATTAAATGATTTTAGGATTATATTTTTAAAACTAAGGTCATTAAAGCTTATAGACGGAGTTACTATTTCAAGATCAAATAATTCTTGGGAAGAGTTTAAAAAACTTTTAATTCTGGTTTTCTCTAATCTTAAATTTTGAATTGATGCCAACTCAAGAAGATTTTTGGTATCCTTTATATTGGCTGTTAGGTCATAGTCATATTCTTTGTCGACAAAATCACTTGACAACTCCATACTTCGCGTATGATATGGATAGTTCTTTTTGAGAATCTGTAAAAATGTTTGAGGAATTTTCGCTAGATCAAAAATACCTCTCGCTTCAAGTTCTAACACCTCTGAATCAATGTTAAAAAGCATGTTCTCCCCACCCAATGATTTTGAAGTTAGGAATATAGAATCAATAGAATAAACAGAATCGTTTTTCACAAGTAGCAGTCTTTCAAATTGACCAGTACCAACCATTGTCTTAAAGTCCTTTCCCTTCATGTCTAAATTAATATCACCTGACACCTGCATTCGGTCGTTGGTTAAATTCAATGCATGGAGATCTACATAATTAATGTTGCTTTTGAAATTGTATGTAGGAAGAGAATCTAAGTCTGAAATGACACCATCGAATGACAGGTCAATATTTTCATCCTTTATAGCAAGATCTCCGTTTACAGTATTTTTATCAAGTATCCCATTAAATTGAATATTTTGATACTCATAGTCTTTGTACCAGAATGAATTGATGTTCGTTACCAATTTAGCATTCGCATTATTGAGCACAAGGCCTTTCCCTTCACTAACAATCGCTGTGAGATCTACAAATTTAAAATCGGGATTATCACTCCAAGTGCCTAAATCAAATTTCTTTAAATCCAATTGTCCAGAGTATGCTAGATTGTCAATGCCATTTTTAGAATCAAGTCTGACATCAGTCACTACGCTACCTAGATTTGTATTCATCGAGCCATACAACACTAAATCTGAAAGAAACCCATCCACAAGTCCTTTAAAGGAAATATTACCAAGCTTATTAAAATTTTCTGGCAAATCTAATCCTGGAATAATCGATTCTAAATCTGAGGCCGTAGTTTCTAATGTCGTTATGGTTAAATGAATTCTCTCTTTACCTTTTCTATTCAAGTTTTTAGCTGATGCTGCACCTTCAAATAATGTATGTTTGCCTACCTTAAGTTGTACATCTAAGGCGTTCAAATTTTCTACATTCCCATTTAGCTTGCCTTTTATTTTTAATCCATTATTAATGTTTTGTCTAATAAAAGCGACATCATTGAGTGCAGGAACAAAGTAGACTAAATCTTGCAAAGCAAAATCAACATTCTCAATTATTGCGTCGATGTATACATTACTAATAGAATCTCTTAAATCAGAAAACTGATTGAAAGACAAATAAAATTGTTGCGAGATAGAAGTATTATTTGCTACGATACCAAAATTAGTCATCTCAATCGCTTTATCTAAAATAGACAAAGAATCACATTTGACTTCATCTACGGCAAATGACTCATTCAATATACCTGAAAAACGCTTCAAGGATGTATTTACTGTGCCCGCAGTAGACAATTGTGAATCTATTAGCTCTATATTGAGTTTTTCTATTTTGAATCTATCTTTGTTAAAAAAACTGATGTCTACGCCTGGCTCTCTATTCAAAGTCTTTTCTATAAATCCATTTTTGATGACGAGATCATCTATATAGAAATTTTTCTCTCCTTGATTTCCTTGAATTTCTGATTCAGCAGTATCGGTATTGTAGTTATCTCCATTAGTAGGAGTACCTGATTGTATTCTTATAAAAGGCTTTTCTAGATACAACCGTTTGATATCAAATATACCATTTGCTATATCAATTGTTTCGACATCTATGATTCCCGTTTTTATTGCATATTCTTGCCTACTCTCAGAATTTTCATTCACTATCTGGACAGCTATGTCATCCAAATTCAAACCGTCAAAAGACATCATTAACGGCTCGCCGCTTTCATCAGTTTCTGAGTCGTTATTGAGTTTCTTAAGCAGCTTTTCCAAATTAGAAATAGAATCGCCTGTTCTGGTGATGAGATTTACCTTACCACCTTCAAGGTAAATTCTATTAAAAGAAATATCCTTATCAAGAACTGACTTGAAGCCACTACCAAAAGAAGTAGAAAAGTATTTACTGTAAATCAAGGTGTCTCCTACTTCATCCTCTATATATAAACCTTCAATGATGACTCCATCAATAAGCGAAAAGTGTACTCCATCAACTTCAACTTTTGATCCAAGCTTTTTAGACCAAGATGCTGCTGCCTTATCTGCGACGAAATTTTGGACTTTGGGAATCTGAATAAGAAAAGAGAGTAAAAAGAAAAGTAAAAACACAAAAAGCAATACGTACAAGGCATAGTTTATCCATCGCCTTTTACGCGGACGATCAGCTTTTGATTGTACTTTAGGATTATCGGACAAGCAATTTTATTTTATATACATATAACACAGATAATATGCCAATTAGTCTAAGTTTTCACACCTGTTTAACAGATAATTAAGTGGCTTTTAGATACTAGCACACTTTATTGTGCAAGGTAATTGTTTCTTTAGCTTCTTTCACATCATGAACACGTAGAATTTTAGCTCCATGTTGCAGTGCAACCATATGCAAAGCTGTCGTACCATTCAATGCTTGCTGCGAATCACAATCTAGTGTCTTATAAATCATCGACTTCCTTGATAAGCCAGCTAGAATCGGCTTATCCAAAATCTTGAACACATTCAGTTTTTTTAGAATCTCGTAGTTTTGATCAACAGTTTTACCAAAGCCAAATCCAGGATCAATAATGACATCATGGATACCGTGTTTATGGCAAATACTGACCTTTTCAGTCAAGAAATTGAGAATGTCCAACACAACATTATCATAAGTAGGATTGTCTTGCATCACAGTCGGCGTCCCTAACATATGCATCAGCACATAGGCCGTATTACTCTGACCAACAACCTTAAATATTTCAGGATCTATAGAACCAGCTGAGATGTCATTAATCATATCTATTCCCTCTGCGATCAGCGCTTTTGCTACTGTGGAATAGAACGTATCTATAGATAAGATCAGTTTGGGAAATTCCTTGCGGGCCAGTTTGACTATGGGTAACACCCGTTCCAGCTCTTCGGTATCAGATATACGAGGAGCTCTGGGCCTGGATGATTGTCCACCAAGATCAATAATAGTCGCACCATCTGATATCATTTGTGTCATTACAGTTAATCCTTCTTCAGTCGACCCTATACGACTACCTCTGTGAAATGAATCAGGCGTAACGTTAACAATTCCCATGATCTGTGGGAAGCTCAAATCGAGTATCTTGTCATTTGCTTTAAGCACATTCATCATCAAAAGTAAGCAGTTAAGTTAACATATTAAGTCTCTACATAATACCTTGAGTGCTGATAATGTTAAACTAATCTAATAGTGTTTTATTTATATGTTCCAACTGCTTTATATTGAATAATAAAATTTATCTTCGGGCCATCCTCCTAAGTTTTTTTTATAACCATACAGAAGAATTTGTGTCAGAAGGAGTCACACCAACCAAAGAGAAAATGAGCGTTAGTAGTATCTTAGATGGCTTTATTGCTGTTTCTGTAGCTGCTATGTTGATTTTTGGAATGTCAATGTGTAATCAACAAGCTATTCCAGTTTCTATCGCAGAAGTCATCAAAGAAGAGCCCGTTTTTAAATTTGGCTTTAATCTCGATCAGTTTCATTTAGAAGAACTCACCCTACAACCAAATCAATTTCTCGGCGATATCTTAACTACTAATGGTATCGATTATAGTCAAATTGCCGAATTAGAGCAAAAGTCTAAAAATGTCTATAGTGTACGAAAACTAAAAGCTGGCAAACGACTGACAATTGTCAAAAATGAAGAATGTGGTTCTGCCAAATGTTTGGTATATGAGCCTGATCCATTCTCCTATGTATTATATGATTTACGAGATTCAGTATCAGTAGAAGAAATAGAGAAAGAATATACAGTATGCCAAGAAACGCTGTCCGGTGTCATCGAGACTACCCTTTGGGATGCGATGAGTGCTGGGGCGTCTCCATATGCCCTGATTAGTAACATGGAAGATGCACTTGGATGGAGTGTTGATTTTCCAAGGGCGCAAAAAGGAGACGAGTTCAAGATGTTGTATGAAATGAAATACATCGATGGAGAACCAGTTGCAGTTGGCGATTTACTCGGAGCTTATTATAAAAATGATAAAGAACACTATGCACTTCATTTTGAAAATGATAACTATACGGGATTTTATGATTTAGAAGGCAGAGCGACAAAGCGAGCATTTTTAAAATCCCCAGTGAAGTCCAGTCGGATATCCTCTAGGTATAATTTAAGACGAATGCACCCTGTGCTCAAATATCGTAGACCACATTACGGCACGGATTACGCAGCTGCCAAAAACACACCTATACGAGCAGTGGCAGATGGTGTTGTGGAAGTCGCGAGTTACTCAAAAAATAATGGGAATTACGTAAAATTAAGACACGACTCTAAAATACAGACTCAATATCTCCATATGACCAAACGTGCATCAGGTATGAAAAGAGGTGTGAGAGTCAAACAAGGAGAAACTATAGGCTTTGTCGGTAAGACTGGTTTGGCTACAGGCTACCATGTCTGTTTTAGATTTTGGAAGAACGGAAAGCAAGTCGATCATACCAGAATGAACTTCCCACCTCCAAAGCCAATGGACCAAGAAGACTTACCACAATTCTTCGAACAAAAGAAGATGATATTGGATATTATAAAATCCATTCCTGATCCTGTAAAGAAGACTGATTTGGCTGGCAATCAAATACTAAACAGTGCTATTGGTTCCCTTTCAACAAAGTAAAGCCAAAACTAGAACCAACTCCCTCTGTACTTCTGACGTTTATATTTTGTCCGTGACTCTCTACAATATGTTTGACTATAGCTAGACCCAGTCCGCTGCCACCTTGATCACGAGATCTTGATTCATCAACTCTGTAAAAACGATCAAAGAGATGCTTCAAATGCTTTTCGTTTATCCCTATGCCATCATCAGATATTTCGACTAGGATTTTATGGTCTAGATTATCGAAGCTGACAACTGTGCTTCCATTGACTTCATTATATTTAATAGAGTTCATGATGAGATTACTCAAAACTGACCTGATTCTTTGTTTATCAGCCATTACTGCTGTTGATGCACTTTCTCCCTCCTTCAATAATAATTTGATGTTCTTTTTCTCTGCGATAAATTTAAAGTCATCAAACACTTCTAATACTAGAGCTCTAATGTCAAAGGTGCTCAACATAAGAACGACATTGCCTGATTCTAATTGATGAATTATTTCTAAGTCATCGACTATGTGTTGTAGACGTTCTACATTATTGGCAGCTTTTTTTATGTACTTCTTATTGATTTTTTCATCATAAAGTGCACCATCCAAAAGAGTGAGCAAATATCCCTGAATAGCAAAAATTGGAGTTTTTAATTCATGAGAAAGATTGCCGACAAAGTTGCGCCGATAATCTTCTAAGTCTTTTAAATCTTTAATTTCTCTTTCTGTATCTGCAGCCCAACGAGCAACTTGGGTATTTACTTTATCAAAGTTACCTTCGACAACAAAGTCTTCTTGATCTGCAAATTGTTTTTTAGATATGATTTTATAAATGAGGTTAATTTTACGAAAGACAAATCGTTGTAATAGATAACTAATACTAAAATAACATATAAATAAAAATACGGTAATGAGAATCCCCAATGATATTATGGATGATTCATTCTTAAATAATAAAATAAAACAAATCATAAATATAGCAGCAAAAAACGTAATTAATGCTGTCAGGTAAATCGCTACTTGTTTGGTCGTTAGGTTTTTAAACATTAGAACTTAGAAATCAATTGTATGATATTAAAACTCAAATTTATAGCCAATTCCTTTATAGGTTTGAATAAAGTCTTTGCCTATTTTTTCTCGTAATTTTCTAACATGAACATCTATAGTCCTGTCACCGACGACAACCTCTCTCCCCCAGACTTCAGACAATATTTCTTCACGATTGAATACTTTTCCAGGTTTAGACGCTAGCAATGCCAATAGGTTGAATTCTTTTTTTGCCAGTGCTATCTTTTTATCATCTTTAAAAACAAGGTATTTTTCTTTATCAATTCTCAAATTTCCAAATACCAATTCTTCAGAAGAATCACCAGATCGATTTTTTATGTGTCGTCGCAATAAAGCTTTGATTCTACTTTTGAAAACATTCGGTTTGATAGGCTTTGTGATATAATCATCTCCTCCATTTTCTAAAGCAGCAACTTGTGTAAACGATTCATTCTTGGCAGTTAAAAAAGCAATCAATGTCTCATCAAAATCGCTATCCTCTCTCAGCCTTGTACACACTTCAATACCATCCATGTCTGGCATCATAATGTCAAGAACAATTAAATCAGGTTTGAAGGAATGCGCTTTATCTATCGCCTCTTTACCATCTCGGGCTGTCTCAATCTCATAGTTTTCCTTTTTTAAATTATACTTTAAGATTTCTAGAATATCTTCTTCGTCATCGACTAAAAGTATCTTTGCATTATAACCCATAGTTTATTCTTTATTTAGTATTACGCCTTCACTGATATCTACATCTTCACCTGTATCTTCATCTTCAGTCTTAACCTTATTCAATTCATCCAGTCGATTTACTACCTTTTTATGCAAATCTTTATATGTGCTCATATCTGTTTGTACAATTAAAAATAAGGTATCAAATTGTTCTTCAGACAAATCGTGTATTAAGATTATGTTATTTCTGAATGAAGTCCTCAAACTATCTCTTACTGACATCGACTGCTTATTCAATGCAGATTCTGCGATATACATATCTGCGATGACATCAATCAACTTCTCTTCATCAGCTAAAATTGGATAATCATGTTTATTTTGCTGACATGCAGACAAACAAAAAACCAAGAAAAAAAGCTTAATCCAATTTCTTAGGGTAGGTAAAGAAAAATACATTTCCATTTGCTTCTGAAACTTCATTCCAATTGTTAACGTCAAATTTTACACCTACAATTCCTGTAGTGGGTACATTTTCAATATATATAGTTGAAAATAAGTTAGCAAACGATGTATATCCTGGGTTATGCCCAAAGACTAATGCCCGATCATACTTATTGTCAATTTCACTTATAACTCGTAAAATTTCGCCTCTGGATGCGTGATATAAATCACTTTCGATCAAGAACTCTTCAATCTCATCTTCAAAGGCCGCCTCGAATTGTCTCGCGGTTCGCAGCGCTCGCTTAGCAGAACTTGAAACGATAACGTCTATCGTGTCAATTGTTTCTTTAAGATACTCAGCCATTTTTGGGGCGTCTCTTTTTCCTCTCTTGTTCAATGGTCGATCATGGTCTGTCAGACTCTCATTACTCCATGATGATTTTGCGTGTCTGATTAAGTAAACTTCTTTCATACTAATAACAGAATATGTGGACGATTGTAGACTATTGTACGATACAAGGTACGAAGTCGAGCATTCAGAAGCCAATAAACTATGTAGAATAAAAATTTTCAATTCCACCAAACAGCATAGCCTTTTGCTTTTAACTCATTGGATAACTCTTTTTCCAACTGAATCGCTTCTTTCCTCGTTACGGGATTATAGTCTGCGTAAAGGCTCGGTCTTAGCATTTTTCCAAATCTTTCTACATAGTAAGAAGAAATCTTATGGCCTTTTTTAGATCTTGCCCCTGTAAGATGTTTTTGAAACCTAACTTTGGGATGGTGTGCAGTCATGCCCACATAAAGACATTCTAGTACGCCCATATATTGAGGATTTGCTGCTCTAAATTTCCAATCCTTTGTCCAGACTGTTCGATCTAGTTCGACGACATATACGTTATGTGTTTTTTTGCTTCTCAACTTAGCAGTGTTATATGGTCTAACAAGCAAATACACTTCCAATTATTTAATCTACATCAACTTTATGTTAGACGTATAGATTAAAAACTGAAATCTCTTACTTTTGTGTCAAAATAGACCAGATGAATACAATAACAGTTATCGGTGCAGGAACCATGGGAAATGGTATTGCTCATGTCTTTGCCATGAATGGTTATGATGTCACACTTACCGATATTTCTGAAGGTGCCTTACAAGCAGCTTTAGCAACCATAGATAAAAATCTGAACCGAATGGTGTCTAAAGATTTGCTGAGTGAATCAGATGCTGTTGCTACAAAATCGCGTATTAGTACCAAACTTAGTATAGAAGAAGGTGTATCTAATGCAGATTTAGTCATTGAAGCTGCTACTGAAAACCAAGACATAAAACTTACTATTTTCAAAACGATTGACGAACATGCTCCAAAAAATGCGATACTTGCGTCAAATACCTCAAGCATATCAATCACACACATAGCATCAGTAACATCTCGACCAGATAGAGTTATAGGGATGCATTTTATGAACCCAGTCCCTGTCATGAAACTAGTAGAAGTCATCAGAGGATATTCGACTTCAGATGAGGTGACGAATCATATTATGGATTTATCAAAAAAAATAGCTAAAGTCCCAGTAGAAGTTAACGACTATCCGGGTTTTGTTGCCAATAGAATATTACTCCCGATGATCAATGAAGCTATACATACCCTACACGAAGGAGTCGCCGGTGTTGAAGAAATTGATACTGTCATGAAACTCGGTATGGCACATCCAATGGGTCCCTTACAGCTCGCTGATTTTATAGGCCTAGATGTTTGCTTAGCGATTCTTAATGTACTCCACAAGGGATTTGGCCAAGCAAAATATGCAGCTTGTCCACTGCTTGTCAATATGGTAAGAGCTGGTAAACAGGGCAGAAAATCTGGTGAAGGTTTTTACAAATACACAAAAGGCTCAAAAGATTTAGTGGTCTCCCCTTCATTTACCTGAATTTTATATTGAGAACATTATAGAATTAAAATTTATATGTTAAATATTACATATAAATACAATCTCCTTTGTAGTTTAAAGCACAATAACAACCTGTGCATCAAATTAGACCATATATATTTACCTTTCTACTCCTATCTTTTCTAGTTACTCAGAAGAGCTTAAACCTTGTTGGTCAATCAGTTGCAGATGCAAATAGCTCATGGACTAAAAATCAAGATGCTTATTCAATCGGATCACTCTCTGCAAAATGGGAATCTGGAAATCGTGGACCAGGAACAATCTCAAGTTCCTATGCAGACCCAGGAGGACTTTCATACGGCACCTATCAGATTTCAACCAATCATGGATACCTACAAGATTTTTTGGCAAACGAAGGTGCTGAATATTGCGAAATTTTTACTGGAGCTAAACCAGGTACTGAAGCATTTAACCAACAGTGGAAGTTTGTTGCCTCCAAAGACAGTGAACATTTTCATAATAGACAACATCGCTTTATCAAACGAACGCATTACGATCCATTCACCAAGAGACTTAAGCGACAGCTCAAATTAGACATACAATCGTATTCTATTGTGCTACAGGATGTCATTTGGTCGACTGCTGTCCAACACGGGCCTTACAGTAATGTGATAAAGAATGCACTAAAAGGACATCAGATATCTTATTTATCAGAAGGCGAAATCATCAGTCTTATATATGTCGAAAGATCAAAAATCATACATAATAAATTACTTTATTTCCCAAGGATCGACAACCATTGGCAAAGCCACATACTCCAACGATTTGAAGAAGAACTAGCTGAAGCTTTAGAGAAATTAGAAATGTTTGAACTCCCTTCGACATATGAATACGCATATGCCCAAATAGAACAAGACCTCTTCGCAGAATCAAATCTAGCTAATGATGTTTCTCATACGGATCTAGATCATACTTCTGTAGATAACGAGATCGTAAATGTTGGCTATACACCAGTAGCCACATCTACTCAGAAACGAATAACTCGCACATACAAACCCGCGACCATAAATATCGTCAAGAGAACTCGATCATTGATTGAAGAGTTTTCTCCCCTAGCCTCACATCATGTCTATGCACATATCAGAAGCAATCAACGATATGTCATTAAATCTGAAGAAGCCACTCAATCGTATAGAATCATACTATTAGTCCTAGATAATTCTGGATATGTATTTGATGATTTGCCGCAAGGTTCAGTATATGCAGTACATGATGCACAGAAAAGCTTATATAAATACTACATTGGCAAGCAACTATCTTTCGCTGAAGCGCAAAAACTTAAAAGCTTACTTTTTGAAAAGGGGTATCAGGTTGGGAAAATTGTTGAGGATTCCTTTGGTAATTTTTGATGTTTAATGTTGAGTTGGTCTCCTCGCTAATAATTGACTGAACACTTTTTATTTCATACGACTTTTTTGGTCTTTGCTAGAAATTTAACAAATGTAGCTTGACTACAGGGCTATTCTGCACATTTATCAAATTGCATCTTGTATTGTTTGAACAAGATCTTTATGATGACTATGATTAGCTTAAAGAGGTATTACCTCTCTATGTCGTCTGAAGGGGGAATAGTTTGAAGAGCTTGAGTGTATGAGAAAATGGACTGATAATAAAAGCTCAAGCTCTTTGATAAACCGAAATAGAGGAATATATTTGCACTCGCCTAAAGAGGTCCCGTAGCTCAACTGGATAGAGCAGCTCACTTCTAATGAGCAGGTTTCAGGTTCGAGTCCTGACGGGATCACTACTTAAAAAGGCTTCAGCAACAATAACTTATATCTTATTCATATAAAAATTATGCCTTGGTCAAGATGGTATTATTCTTTGAATCGACATAAGCTTTACATCATTCAATACACCCTACCTATCATCTTATGGTCGACAATAGCCGTTTTTAGTACTTGAAAATCAACGGTACCTTGGTGACTCCAGATAACCTTACCGCCTGGTTCTATTAAGAGTGTGTAGGATAATGCACCATTCCAATTTTCATCGACAGCTTCAATCATTTCGTACTTGTCATCGGCAGAGTAAATATAGTTGGGCAAGGAAGAATGAGAATCTTTCAAAAAAGTCATTGTTTTTTCTCGCTTGCTGATGTCGTCGACTGATAAAGAGATAAATTCAAAATCTCTAGCACCGTACATCCGATGTAGATTAACAAAGTTTGGATATTCTAATCGACATGGCGCGCACCAGGTTGCCCATACATTGATGAGACGTAACTTATCTGAATCATTGGCAATGAGTTTTTGTACACCTTGTTTATCTAAGTCTTGCAGTGTCACAGGCTTTTTGTTCCACTCTTCTTCTTTGTCTTTTGCCCAAGCTTCTTTCCAAGCCCATTTTGTCGAACAGCCAAATGTTTTGGTTTGAGCATTTGCTACGGGTTCATTTGCTAATAAGGCCTCAATCGCAGCTTTCAAATCTTCAGCTTGACCAGTCCCTGGTTTCTCATTGGCATCTATGCAACCGGCATAAGCTAGCTTTCTATTTTCATCAAATACGAAAGCATGAGGTGTGGCAGCAGGGCCATATTGCAATGAAGCACTGTGGTCATCTCCGTCGTAGAGATATACAAAATTAAAGTAAGCTGATTTGTGTCTTTGTTGTCCATCTTTATAGCTATCACCCAAATCAGAGTAACCCAATTCTTCATATAAAATCCCAAGCGGACTATTTGGCGATATCGCGATCAAGGCGAAGGACTCATTCTTATATTCGTCCACCACACTTTTTAATCTTGCTTCATATGCTTGTGCTGTTGGACAATGATTACAGGTAAATATAATTGCCAAAACGTCAGAATCATCAAAATCTGACAGCTCGTAAATTTTACCATCTGTGCCTGGCAAAGTAAAGTTAGGTGCTTGCTCCCCGATTTCAAGCGTCCTAATTACTTGTTCCTGAACCACGGTTGGATTTGAAATAAACGCTGTCATAGATTGACCTGTTGAATTTGGTTGTTGACAAGACATCATTATGATTATAATAATATAAAAAATACTGACTATTTTCATTAATTAAGCTTTATGTCAAGATACTCAATCCATCTGTCAATTGAGGCAATTGGAGTCCATTCACTCGTATTCTAATTGCGCAAAGAAAATTGCCAATGTGGATATTTTACTACCTATAAATGTCGAAAATTAAGGGTTTCCCCCTATAAAATCAGGTATTTACCATGATTTGATCTTAGTAAAATGAAGTATTTCTTTGTAAGGATATTTAGATTCTTAATTAATCCTTTGAACATGAACATTTTCGTAATGCTTTTTAGCACGTTGTTTTGTGTGTATCCAGATGACATACACCAAGCAGACATACACCAAACATATGTGGATAGCGCCATTAACCATGTCGTCACCTATGTTACATATCCCAATACAGAATCAGCGCAAGAAGAAGACCAAAGCGCTTGCAAAACTACTTTCTACTTATTCAGTAACCACAAAGACAAAGTGATCAAGGTGAAGTATAAAAAAGTGGAAGGTGATCAAAATGAAGAAGTCACTGCAACATTATTTCCGATGTATGCAGATAAAAATGAAACGACTTCAACAAGACCTGTGACGCGACCAGTAAAATTCGATGGGTCTTGCCAGGCAGAATATGAAATCATAGAAGCCTGGTATGTACCAGCCGAAAACGTCGCTTTAGATTAGGCGACAAAGAAAAATGCAAGAGAATCTCTATCTAACCCGGCACTTCTTTTGAAGAGCTGGGTTTTTTTATTGCTTTTTTCGACAATCATTAGCATCAGCTAAAAATGTGGTTCCTTTTTCGACTTCAAAATTGACGCCTAATAACACTTCATCTCCTGCCACCAGTGATATCGTTGAATTACCAGTCATAACACCAAACGATTTTACACTTGTAGAGGCATGAAAATTCACATCAAAATTTAAAGTGACAGAACTCAAGTCTCTTTGATCTGGGCATGGATAAAAATATTTGCTGTCAGAATATGTTGTCCACATACCTTCTTCACACTCTCGCTGCATCTGATATTCATATCCTAGAAACGAAGTTAAATTAGAAATTGTTTCTCTGTTTTGTGTACCTGCATTTAAATTAATCCAAGTATTCGAACCTATCTCTCTATATCTAAATTGGTGTTGCAAACTTGAGTTACTCGGCCCAAATAAATAGACATAACTGGTAAATCCCTGTGACTTAAATTCATTAAGTGCTGGTTTCCGACAGCCTTCCATCGCTGGACCTTCAATGACAAAATCGCCGAATGCATTTGGGCCTGTTTGTACATTTAAGAAATATGTATTCGAGTAAGCAAAACCATTAATCGAAGATGAGGTGAGCGTATTCATCAACTGATTAAGCTTCACTTCCAATTGACCGACTAAAGCGTTTTGATTATTCACTGTACCACCTGCGTATAGTTTTCCACTAATTTGAAAAATACGTTCATCCTCTGGGCCCTGAAAATTAATTGACTGTATGTTTATTGTTGGATCTGCTAATAAGACTTCAGACTCGAGATTCGACTCTGTCGTAAAATCAACTTGAGCAGCATCAATGGTTGCCGTCAATGGAGTAAACCAAAAATCATCATCAGGCAATCTATTATTTATAAAGGACTGATATTGATTATTAAGTGTTGTAGAGTTTTTATAGAAATCAACGGTACTATCAAATTCACTCAAATCAGTATCTCTGAGATAACCCATTAATTGCTTGATCAAACTTCTATTGGAATCATACCACCAAGACCACAACATCGGCCCATAGATATAAAAGGCATCTTGATTACCCGAACTGTAACTTGAATTAAACACATCTGTCAATGTTTGATTAGTTGTTGACTCTACCCTATCTCTGACAACCTGAAGCCCTTTAATACCTTCAAGCTTTGTACTGCCTGCGAGAAACTGAGCCATACCTTCTTCAAACCAAACCAGTCTGCTGTTGTCGTAATAAGGACTTCCTGCCCAATATCCTGGAATCAAATATCGACCTTGTAGATAGTGCGAGTATTCATGTCTAAATAGCTCTTCTACTGTGTAGTTACTCTCTGCTGCTGTACGATCATAAGTATAGAATGTCCCAAACAGTTCGATGTAGACGCCGCCAGAATTGGGATAATCAATATCAAATAATACCCCATTATAATTTTGATAATCGAATGGAGACCCATACAACTTCACTCTTAAAGTGTCATTTATGTCTGAAGGCAGAGGCTGATCATCTTGCAACAATCTAAAAAATTGCGCTCTCACTTCTCTAGATGCCTCATACAATACTTTCGCCTCATCGTAACTCAAAGGTGTGGAAATAATAAATTTCCCATCATCAAATGCATAGTCGTTTGGCAAGACATTGCTTAATAAATTATTGATGATCTCTTCTTCTGTTTGATCAAATGGCAAGTCATTTTCGACCAGAGCAATTGCTGCAGCGATCCAATGAACACTATTCTCTGGATACGAATTCGTAATTTCGGTCAAGGCAGGCGTGACAACAGAAGCAAGCGGTCCAGACGGCGCATACCTGGCGAGGGCATTGACAGTAAATCGAGAAATATCATCAAAATGCAGATACGTATCTTCATTTAAATTCATATTGATGGCGGCATTTTTCAACCTTACCAACATATTTTTATTATTCAACAGAGCATTTATATGTGTCGAATTGGATGGCGCAAAACGTAAATAAACATCTAGTAAAAAGTAATAGCAATAATAATAATCATAAATATTATTGACTGTTTCGTAACTATCATTGGATAGATTTATTAAGTGTGTTCTTGCAAATTGAATAAACTCAGGCGTCCCACTTAACTCAGGAGCAGCAACGGCATTGAACAATTCTGCATTGATACGTAAACTTTGATTACTCTCATTCAATGAATTTGGATTTGCAACGATGGCTTTTGTCAAATTTCGAATCCTTGTCCATGTTGCATTCGTATAATCGATATCAAAATAAATAGTCATCTGAGAAGCTAAACTTAGATATGTCATGATGCCATAAAGTCCATTATTAGACGCTCCATTGTATTGGTTGGCCATAGACAATGCGTTTGCTGCAACATGGTTTACTTTATCTGAAGTAAAAATTTGCTGTGTATAGATTGAATTATAATCAAACAACATTCTATAAATGCAATCTGATGGTTCAGTCTCATTACGCAAGTAATCAAACAATTCAAATTTATTTAAAGACGCAAATTGGGCGTGATCGTTATATTGACAGGTTATCTGTCTAGCATTAACAGCATGACTACTGTTTTCTTCAGGCACATTAATAATAGTCTCATCTGCGGCCACTCGGGTGCATATGTGATCGACTTGATGGGATGACCTCTGTCCATAAATGACTGCTGCTGTGAAACACATTAAAAGCCACAAAAGATGCTTCTTCATGAATTTGGGATTGAAGTTATTGGGAGTTTAACCTTTGCAATAGCTAAAAACAGCATGTGAAACGGCTAACCGATAAATTGTGTGTTAATTGGAAATGTTCGTAGGGATGGTCAAATATAGGAGTATAGTGGCAATAGACAAATTAATTGGAAGATGATGGGCGACAAATGGAGGGAAAAAGGGGTGAGGGGTCAAGGGAGAGGGGTAGTTCCGGCTAAGCGAAAATGTAGAATCTCGACTCATGGAAAAGATGGGGCTTCAGCGGTGTTAGATGTTGAATAAATTTTGCAAATATTTGGTTCTGAGTTGTTTGCATAATGTAAAGCCTGTTACTAATCAATTAGCCCTTAGCTTTTATGCAGGGCAAAATTCTCCTCTGAGGAGGAGTGGCATCCGCCTTCGGCGGATGACGAGGTGGTCAAGGTACTCGATGTTCGTTGTGGTCGAGATGACAAGGTGGTCGAGATGACAAGGTGGTCGAGATGAAGAGGCGATCTATAAATTCCATTTGCTCTAGTTGCTCGAGGTGTTCGCTTTGGGAGTATAGTAATTTATTACCGTGCAAATCCATTGCATGAATAATCAGTTATTTGTTTTATAAAAAATTACTATGGATACAAGAATATCATTATCGCGAACTGGAGACCTCATTATAAATGGCTATACAGAATCACCAAGAATACGTGATGTCTTCAGCAAAAACACAATTGAGTACTACATTCAGTTGTCTCGTTTTCAAGTTATAAAATTATTAGAAGTATTGGCTTCTAAGTACAAATATGATCAGAAATCAGAACTCCCCAATTTTCTAGAATACTCATTTTTCACTAATGGCAAATGCAACTATTTCCTAAACTTGCTTGATTCTGAGGACATTAGGTATAATTATCAAAACTGGTTAAATTAAGCTACTGGCTTATATGACTTGTAATCAACTTCAATCTGAGTAAGTTGTTAGGAATATGTGTTCGCTAGAAGGAATGTTATACTTAGATCCTCGTTAACTTCACATACAATAATTAACAGAATCAACATTGATTAGTAACCACTCAGTCGAACAAGTCATCAATATCACTCAAGTCGAGGATGTCATACAAGAGTATGTGCATCTTAAAAAGAGAGGGATCAACATGATTGGGTTATGTCCTTTCCACAATGAGAAGACGCCTTCTTTTACGGTATCTCCGTCAAAGAATATTTATAAATGCTTTGGATGTGGACAGGCAGGTAATGGTGTTCAATTCTTAATGGAACATGAAGGCATGAGTTTTCCTGATGCCATTCGTCACCTTGCTAAGAAATACGGCATTGAATTAGAGGAGACAAAATCGTCTAATTACGATCAGCAGACTCAGATGGAAAGAGACAGTCTCTACATCATCAATGATTTCGCGAAGGATACATTTATCTCAAATTTATTTGAACATAAAGAAGGCAAACAAATAGGACTACCCTATTTCAAAGAGCGTGGTTATCGAGAAAACACCATAAAACGATTTGAATTGGGTTTTGCAGTGCGGCGACGTGATTACCTGACAAAATTAGCTTTAGAAAAGGGTTATAAAAAAGAGTCCATGCAAAAGTTGGGCTTAACCTCACAGAAGGACTTCGACTTCTTTAGAGATCGGGTGATGTTTCCTATTCACAATCTAAGTGGAAAAGTCATTGCATTTGGCGGCAGAACTTTGTCCAGTGAAAAGAAGATTCCAAAATACATCAACTCACCAGAGACCGACATATACACCAAAAGTAATAGTGTGTATGGAATTTACCAAGCCAAAACTGAAATTAGACGCCAAGACAATTGCATTTTAGTCGAAGGCTATACAGACGTCATATCACTCTCCCAAGCTGGGATTGAAAATGTCATTTCATCTTCAGGTACTTCATTAACAGAAGGACAAATTCGATTAGTCAAACGGTTTACGGACAATATCACGATTCTATATGATGGAGATGCAGCTGGAGTAAAAGCAGCATTACGAGGCATCGACCTTATTCTTAATCAGGATATGAATGTCAACATCGTGTTGCTTCCTGAAAGTGATGATCCCGACAGCTTCGTTAAAGCAAAAGGTTCAAATGGCTTGCAACTATATATAGAGGAAAATAAAAAAGACTTCATCTTCTTTAAGACAGATGTCTTGATGAAAGAAGCTGGTAATGATCCGATTAAAAAAACGGGTGTCATCAAAAGTATTGTTGACAGTATCGCACACATTCCCGATTCATTAAAGCGTGCATTGTATATAAGAGAATGCGGTAATCTTCTGAATCTTAGTGAAGAAATACTTGTTGAAGAAACCAACAAATTAATTAGAGCTAAATTTAAACGAGAACAGCGACAAGCCAAATTTACAAAGCGAGATCAAGACTCATTTATCCGACCTAAACCACAGCGAAATACTGATCAAAAACAAAGCTATGCAGGAGACGATTATCAAGAAAGAGATCTCGTTCGGATATTACTAAATCTCGGTCATAATCAATATGATGAGAAGACTACGGTTGCAGAATATTTAATATTCAACATTAAAGATTTGATGGACTCATTCTCTAATGATCTTTATAAATCTATATTCTTAGAAAGTGCAGAATTGATTGAAACGGATGGCAAGTTTTCGCCAAATTATTTCGTCAACCACAACATTAAAGATGTGCGCCTTGCTTGTATTGACCTCATGCAAGAACAATATGAATATGCGAATTGGAAAGAAAAAGGGCTTATGCTACAAACACAAAAGGAGCCCGAGAAGAACCATGAAAAAGATTCTAAACAAGCAATTCTGAGATTTAAAGAGCGGAAGTTGCGAAAAAATATGAAAGAGATTGCGGAGCGCCTTAACGATAAGAACATTGACGACGAAATGAAAACATTATTAATCACGGCTCAAATTAGCTACAAGACAACACTCATAGAAATACATAAAGAATTGGGAACTGTTGTACCTACTAAAATGTAAACACTTCATTGAACAGGAACCATCCAGATTATACACGAATAGAAATTAAGTCTACTATCTTTTCTTTTAAATGTAGAGGTATTGATTAATCATGCACATGAGTAGAATCCATTGAGTTATATAGGTCTTCTACCAGATATAATATTATACAAAATAGAGATAACAGCAATAACTAATAAGACATGCAACAACTTGCTTGTGCCCAATCCAGTTACTACGCCTAATAAACCTAAGACCCAAACAATAATACAGATGACTGCGACTAACCATAATAAATTTCTCATAGAAGCTATGTTTATTTATTAAATATAAGTTGAATTAAATAAAAAAGCACACAAATAGAAACAAAAAACCAAAACCTATTTGCGTACTTTCTTATATTAATGTCCAAACATTTTCAGAATATTTTCTTAAGAAATATACTTGTAATTACCTTTGAACTATTAACTAATTATGACATTAATTGAGTTGTTATTACGAGCGATTTCATAATAAATAAACGTGATGTTTTTTATCTTGTTCATGACGCAACACATTTTTAATAGCTGGCCTGGACTTTTTTAATTATCAGAAAACCGAACAACTAGTTGTGAAAGCATTTGGAGATTCATATTTTCTCACATGAAAAAATTGACCTTTTTAATTTTACTTCTGAACATAATTATGTTCGCTTGTCACAATCCAAAACATTTGGATGGATCTAAGACAATGCCTGATAACATTAATGAGAATAATTCCATTTCAAACGAAACCAATCATTCACAAAATAAGTTTGAGTATAATTATAAAGAACAAATAAGAGCCATTTTAAAAGATACTGTTATCTACAAAGCAAACATGGCATTACAGGAGATACCAATAACAGTCACTGCAAATTCCAGTGCCCGAAGTTCTGGTGGCTTACATGATTTCTTTTCTGAAGGAGATTATTGGTGGCCTGATAAAGAAAACCCTGAAGGTTCTTACATCAGAAAAGATGGTATGACTAATCCAGATAATTTTACGGCGCATAGAGAAGCATTATTGAGATTTAGTGAGATTGTTGGCAATCTGACCACAGCTTATATTCTGACCAAAGATCCATCTTATGCAAAAGCAGCACTCGATCATTGCCATGCCTGGTTTATCAATGCCGACACCAAGATGAATCCACAACTGCTCTACGCACAAGCCATCAAAGGCAGACATACGGGTAGAGGCATCGGCATCATAGACGCCATACATTTCATGGAAGTGGTACAGTCTCTGATCGTATTAGAAAATTTGTCTCAGGTACAAAATGAAGACATGACAGCATACAGACAATGGTTCTCCTCTTTTGTAGAATGGCTGACGACTCACCCATACGGACTTAAGGAAATGGAACATCCCAATAATCACAGCACTTGTTGGAATATGCAAGTAGGCTTGTATGCTGTATTTACGCATAATAAACACTTGGTCTCAGCATGTAGAGACAGATACACCAATATTATTCTCCCTAATCAAATGGCTGCAGATGGAAGTTTTCCTAAAGAACTGGCACGAACAAAGCCTTATGGATATTCACTATTCAATCTAGATGCTATTGCGATGAATTGTCTGATTCTTTCAGATGAGGATGGTGATTTGTGGTATTACTCCAGCCAAGAAGGACAATCCGTCAATACAGGTTTGACCTACATGAAACCATTTACGGAAAACAAAGCCAGTTGGAAATTGACACCTGATGTGATGTATTGGGAAAATTGGCCTGTTGCTCATCCCTCTTTCTTATTTGGTGCCATTGAATATAACAACTTGGAATATTTTGACCTGTGGAAAAAGTACGACCACTTCCCTACTGTATTTGAAGTAAGGAGAAATCTGCCTGTAAGGAATCCGCTTATTTGGATTGATTAGGGGATGCTCGTAAACTCGCTTTTTGGACGACTGTGTCTTTGGGGGCGCTCGTGATCTCCCTTTTTAGGACGACTGCGTCTTTAGGGCGCTCGTGAACTCGCTTTTTTGTCTTTCGCAAGCTCTTATTTTAAAGCGTTGCGTAGATTTATCCAAAGAAGTCAGACGTTCCAAAGACGCAGTCGACCCAAAGGCGCTAGCCGTCCCAAAGGCATCAGCCGTCCCAATCCGAGTAAACAACAGTATAATTAATCCATTACTTACACTACATCCTCATTATTAAAACTGCCATTCCTACACTAATGAAGAAAGAAGAAATATATTTGTGCAAAATGCCCTAATTGTTAACCATATGAACAAGTGCTATCTACCAAAAACTTCGACAATTGATGAGCTCATCAGACAGCATCAAACGGAGATGACTAAAATCAATTTCTTCCATAATCGAATCAACTCTCAAATTGATATCATCCTAGGTGAAACATACATTTTAAAAAATGTCATTGCGTCTTTTGAAGATTTTTCAACTGCATTAAGTGGCTTGATCAATCCCGAAATCGCCTTTGGTGAAGGACAGATATCCGACTACGACATGAGCGACAAATTTGACATCTACGACAAATACTTTGAGGTGGTTCGAGTATCAGAGATGTCCACAGGTCAATTCATACAACAATACTTAGATACATCTGGAGAACTCATCAGCGAATTCCAACACACTTCAATGTCACGCGGAGAAATCGCTTACATGCTCAAAGCTTGGGAGGCATCTAATTTAATTTTATTAGAAAATGAAACCATCGACCCACTTGAATATATCTCAAAATCAACCCATGCCTTTGCTCCAGAGTCAAACGAGGAAAGAGCCCTCTACAGATGGAAGCTCGCTCATCATGGATTTGCTTTGTTCCTTATTTTTTCTGGCTATTGTTTTAAGAAAGCGATAGAGCTCATTCAGAATGGGGACTATTCTGAAAAATTAGCAGATTGGATAGATAAAGGTGCACATTTATTTAGAGCAACGACCGCATGTATGGAGTTTGGAAATAGTTTTACCGCGACCATTTACCGCAGTGTTGTCAGACCAGACATGAGTCGAGCCAATGAAGAAGCCAATTTACCAAATGGCTTTTCAGGCACTCAAAATTACGAATATGTCCAATGGCGCAAATTAAAAATAGAACTGCTGAATCTTATTAAAGAGAAAAAAAGTGAGTTACCAGAACATGTGATGCATGCCATCGAATTATTCAGAGCCTATTATTTAGAAGATATGCACATCCATTCGATAATTGCTGGTCGAATGGTCGGAATAGAAAAATCCTTATTGCAAGACGGTATCAATAAAAAGAAAGACAAGCCGATGAAAATCACTGCATCAGATATGTTGCGCATGATGGCCAAGGCCAGAGAAAAAGAGTGTGAATTTATTTTATCTAATAACTAAGTCGACATGCCAATAGCGTTCAAATCCTATTTGAATCAACCAAGTAAATACAAAGGTGGTAAAGCCAAAATCAATGGCGAAGTCATCAAGCTATCTTCCAATGAAAACATGAATGGCACCTCTCCTCTAGCACTTGCCGCAATAAAAGAGCATCAACTCTCAGTCAATGAATACCCAGACCGAACAGATGGTAAACTGCGTGAAGCACTCTCGTCATATTATGAAGAGACATTAAACACCGATCAGTTCTTCACCTCTAATGGTGGCGTTCGGGCTATAGATATGATCATGATGGGCTTTTTAGATGTCGACACAGAAGCTATCTTCTCTAATCCTGGCTTTGGCCCATACCGAAGTTTCCCAAAAAAATATGGAGCAAAAGCCATTGATGTTCCTTTAATCGGAGATCAATTTGACTTAGATGTCGAAGGCATACTTGCTGCCATCAAAGACTCCACTAGATTATTATTAATCACCTCTCCAAATAATCCTACAGGTACCTGTCCCAAAAAGAAAGATCTCGATTATTTGATGGCAAATTTACCAGATCATGTTGTGGTTATCTATGATGAAGTCTACTTCCAATTTGCGGATACCCCTGATTATGTAAGAGCCTATGAGTATGTTGCCCAAGGACTTCCTGTTATCGGTCTCAACAGCTTTTCTAAAGCCTATGGCATGGCTGGCCTTAGAGTCGGCTATGGTTACTCCACACCAGAAATTGCTGCTTATATAAGAAACATACCTACCCCTTTTCCGATGAGTTCGCTTAGCACACATGCAGCAATAGCAGCACTCAATGACAGTGCCTTTATCGACCTAACTGTAAAAGAAAACCAAAAAGGCAAAGTCTATTTATACGATGAATTATCAAAGTTAAACGTTCGATATTGGAAAACTCAGGCCAATTTCATCTTATTAGAACCGAACATGGATTCAAAGACATTTGCCGATAAAATGCTTGAAAAGAAGATAATGGTGCGCCCTGTGCGCAATTTTGGCTTCGACGGCATCCGTTTAACGATAGGTAAAATGCATCAAAATGAGCGTGTGATTCAGGCTATGACAGAGATTTTAAAACATTCATAAATTCATTACCAAAAGCTTGTTTTGGAATAGACATAATCCTATTTTTGTCAATCGAAACTATTAGAGTTTCTATATGGTGGTTGTACCTGCCTGCCGGCAGGCAGGGCTCAGAAACTGAGCTTAGGTACAATTCATCTAATACAACATGGTGGTTGTACCTGCCTGCCGGCAGGCAGGGCTCAGAAACTGAGCTTAGGTACAATTCATCTAATACAACA